>MDTF01001422.1_pt1 | contig 10871 bp, 8 predicted proteins | sample 811191 | NCBI WGS metagenome assembly MDTF01 (sample SAMN05326649, study PRJNA326480) | marine metagenome | isolation source: seawater | place: Southern Ocean | collected 2011
CATAAATATTTATTTGATGCATATTTTCATATCTTCCCTTGGAATTCTTTACCAAAAGATGCAAGAGGATTTGACATGGGCTGTGGGTCAGGCCGCTGGGCTGCATTAGTTGCTCCTAAAATTACCCATTTAACTTGCATTGATCCATCATCCAAAGCAATTGCTGTTGCAAAACTTAAACTTGCTCATTTATCTAATATAGTTTTTTTAAATGCTGGAGCATCTGATAAACCACTACCACTAAATAGTCAGGACTTTGGGTATTCTTTAGGTGTGCTTCACCATGTACCAGATACTGCTCTCGCTCTTCGCGATTGTGTAGACATGTTAAAACCAGGAGCACCATTTCTTGTTTATCTGTATTATAATTTTGATAACCGGCCCTTATGGTATTCTTTGCTATGGAGAGTATCAAATATAATGAGACATGTAATATCACTCACTCCTTCTTGGGTAAAATCTATTTTAACAAATTTTTTAGCTGGAATAGTCTATCTTCCCTTGGCGCGTATTGCATTTTTTGGAGAAAAACTAGGATTTAAAGTGGATAATTGGCTCTTGTCATCTTACCGAAGAACTAGTTTTTATACAATGAGAACGGACTCTCGTGATCGATTTGGAACACCTTTGGAGCAGCGCTTTAGTCGCTCAGAAATACTAACAATGATGCAAGCATCTGGACTTGAAAATGTAAAGTTTTCTAATCACTTTCCTTTTTGGTGTGCAGTGGGCAAAAAAAAGTTTTAAAATTATGAAGGTAGCAATGCTTACTAAATATGGCAACCTTGCAGCTAGTGCACGGCAACGCTTTGAGCAATACCAACCTTTTCTAGAAGACGCAGGGTTTGAAGTAACAAAATATCCTTTGTTTAATAATACTTACCTATCAAATCTTTTTGATAGTGGTAAGAGAGATTTTGGCCAAGTTTTAATTGGATATTTTCATCGATTAAAGTGGTTGATGTCAAAACCTGATGTTGATTTAATTTGGCTGCATTGTGAATTGTTTCCATATCTTCCTGGTTTATTTGAGAAAATTGCTACTTTGCCTGGAAAACCCATTATCTTTGATTATGATGACGCTATCTTTCATAATTATGATGTAAATTCTAAATGGTATGTACGTAAACTTTTTGGGCAAAAACTTCACCATACAATTGGAGCGGCAAAAATAGCTTTTTGTGGTAATGACTACCTTGCTAATTATGCTCGTCCATTATGCTCAAGAATAGAGATTGTGCCAACCGTAGTAAATACAGATGTACTTTATCCAAAAGTAATTGAAAAACATAAAGATAGCCCAATTAATATAGGTTGGATAGGCTCACCATCTACTTGGCATTACTTTGAAAAAAAATTACCTATGATGAAACATTTGGCCTCAATAGAAAATGGAAACTTATTTGCAATGGGTGCAAATAAAAATATTACAAATACACATTCACTTTTAAATTTTGTCAAATGGAGTGAAGCAGGCGAAGTGCCGTTTCTCCAGTCACTAGATATTGGAGTAATGCCCCTTAATAATTCTCCTTGGGCAAAAGGTAAGTGTGGCTATAAATTAATTCAATATATGGCTTGTGGACTTCCAGTTGTAGCTTCACCTGTAGGAGTAAATAAAGATATTGTCGACCACGGTATTAATGGATTTCTAGTTGAGACCGACGAGGAGTGGTATAATGCTATTAAGAGATTGATGAACAATCAAGATTTACGTCATAAGATGGGTTATGCTGGCCGTGAAAAAATAAAAAGTCAATATTCACTAAAAGTTTGGGGACCCCGTGTATCGAGAATTTTACAAAGCGTTTTAGAGGAGAGAGTAAGCCAAGAATGATTTATATTATATTCGTAATTTTTTTATTTGTTCTTAGCTATAAACTATCATTAGAAAGACATAATTCTAATTCTAATTCTATTATCTATTATTTTGTACTTTTTGGATTTTTTTTTATTACAGCTTTTCGTTATCAAGTAGGCTGTGACTGGGATGGATACAACCATATGTATCATAACGCCACGTTCGTAGAGTTTAAAGAAACTATAGCCATGCGTGATAATTTATTTTGGGCTATCTTGATTTTCATGCACGAAGTGGGTTTACCATATCCATATATTAATATTTTTTGTAGTGCTATTTTTTTTACTGGAATTCATGTATTAGCGCGACGACAATCCAATCCATTAAGTTTTTTAGTACTGCTGTTTCCAATCCTAATTATAAATATAGGGATGGCAAGTATTCGGCAAGGAGCTGCAGTAGGATTAATATGTATAGCCTTCACTTATTTTATTGATCGACGCTTACTACGTTTTATTATTTATGTTATCCTTGCTACTGGATTTCATGGTAGTGCTATTGTGTTTATATTAATGTCACCTTTTATATCTGGACGCTACGCATTTAGTGAATTTTTCAAAGGATTTATAATTGCAGCTTTTTCTTTATGTATTATTTTTTTCACAGGCTTAACCGAAAGTTTTGATGCAGCAATTAGATTATATGTTGATAATAAATGGAATATGGAGTCTGCAGGTGCAATATTTCGTAATGGTTTTCTTTCCTTGACAGCAATTTTTTTCTTTTTCTTCCTCAAAGAAAAATGGCGCAAAACTTTTCCAAGTGATTTTAACTTGATATGTCTAGGAACACTTGGAATGTTGATCGCAACTGCTCTAATACCTTTGTCTACTGTTATATCTGATAGAATGGGATATTATTTTACTCCAATTCAGGTAATGATTTTTGCTCGTCTCAGCTATTTGCCATTTAAGTCACACCAATTATTTTATTCACAACTTCCATATTTAGTAACATTTTTTGTTTTCTTTATATGGGCAATCAATTCGTGGCATTTTCAGGAATGCTATTTACCTTATGACACTTGGATTTTTGGGTTACCAGAAGGCAATTTTTTTATTGACCCTAAAGATGTTAATATCGGCTCGCATTTACCTAGGTATTAGTTAAAAATAATATTAATTGATTATTGAATAATTTTTAAAAAAAAGGATTGAATTTTTAAAAAACTATTTTTACTCACAATAGCTAAAAATTTTATTTTATTTTTATTAAAATAATATTCCGGATGTGGTCTTTTAAATGCTGATTTAATATAAATTAAGTAAAGTTTATAAAGTATACAAATCTTTCAACTTAGAACTAGCTTGAGATTTCAGAAGTTTTACCAAGTAGTTGAGCCTGTATATTCTCAATCAATGGAATGTCCTCTTCAGTGGATGCTATATCATGTATATTAATAACAATTGCAACACGATTTTCATTAAAAATATTTTTTTCTACAGAATGCCAGCTCAAATCACTTTTGATGAAGCCATTAACTCTATTAGGTTCATAATAAACTGATTTTACAATCTCATTTTTATTAAAAAAATTTTTTAGCTCCTGCTCTTTAAGTTTATGATTGGAAGTCCAGCTTCTAAGGGGTTTTTGTCCAGATTTAGCCTGCCAAAAAGTTGTGCCCCACTTATCTGCCATATCTTTTGTTGGCTCAATGAAGGGTGTATAAAAAACTAATGCCATTCTTTTTGTATAAGAATCTGTGTGAGGAGCTATTGAAGCGCCTAAATCTAATTTAGAAAATTCAACTTGTGTTTTGTATATGTTAAATGCTTTTGATTTAAAAACTTTACGACTTATTTTGTTAATTACTCTCAAAATGAACTCTACTATTTTATATTTTGGAAAAGCAGATCCAAAAAAACCTACATTGTAAAAAGGTTCATGAGTCTGTTTAAACCAATATCTGAATTCTTTAGTTCTAAAAATACCAATAAAATCAGATATTACTTTATCAAGTTTATGGTCTTTATTGTGATTTACGTCGAACTTAAATCTTTTTCTACCAGTTTCACCCTCTTGCCAATTTTTATCTTCAAATAAAGACTTCATTTTTGAAATAAAATAACTATAGATATTTTTATCAATAAAATCACCATTAGAGAAAATTACAAAAGGTTTTTCGGTATAATATTCTGACATATTCAATTTGGGTGTGGGTAAATTAATTGAAATGCTATTATTTTTAATTTTTATTTTCATTTAAACACAAATAATTATTTCTATTAATTATCAGAATTTATTTATATAGTATAGAAATACCTCATATGATTAAGAAAGAAAAAAGTTTTAAGTTAGCGATTATAGGTTTGGGCTATGTAGGTTTGCCGCTTACTTTAGAATTTGCAAAAAAAAGAAAAGTTATTGGTTTTGACATTAATGAACATAGAGTTAAAGAGTTAAAAGCTGGTATTGATAAAAACCGAGAGTTTATCAAAGAAGAGATTCAAGAAACAGCATTATTAAATTTCACCAGCAAATTCGAAGATTTAAGATTGTCAAATTGTTATATCGTCACCGTTCCAACCCCTGTAGATAAATTGAACAAACCTGATTTAGGGGCTTTAAAAAAAGCCAGTAAAATGGTTGGTGGTATTCTCAAGAAGGAAGATGTGGTAATCTATGAGTCTACTGTTTACCCTGGATGTATAGAGGAACAATGTGTACCAATCTTAGAAAAGTATTCTAAACTAAAATTTAATAAAGATTTTTTTTGTGGTTATAGTCCTGAAAGAATTAATCCAGGAGATAAAGAAAATACTATTTCAAAAATAAAAAAAATCACCTCTGGCTCAACACCAGAGGTAGCAGATTTGATTGATAATTTGTATAATAATATAATAACTGCAGGGACTCATAAAGCTTCAAGTATAAAGGTAGCAGAAGCAGCAAAAGTAATTGAAAATACACAGCGTGATTTAAATATTGCCCTCATCAATGAATTATCAATTCTATTTAGTAAAATGAACATTGATACTCAGGCAGTATTGGAAGCTGCAGGAAGTAAATGGAATTTTATACCCTTTAAACCAGGTTTAGTTGGAGGCCATTGTATTGGGGTTGACCCCTATTACCTTACCTACAAAGCGGAAAGTATAGGCTATCATCCAAAAGTTATTTTAGCAGGTAGAAAAACAAATGATGACATGGGAGCTCATGTAGCAGCAAAGTTAATTTCAGAAATGAAGAATAGAAATATTCCTATCAAAGGATCTAACATTCTGATTATGGGATTAACATTTAAAGAAAATTGTGCTGATATTCGAAATTCTGGTGTTGAAAGGGTAATCAAAGAATTAAAAAAATTTGATTGCAATTTGGACCTTTATGATCCTCAGGCAAATAGTGAAGAAATTAATGAAACCTACAATATATATCCAAACACTAAACTTAATCACAACAGGTATGATGGAGTTATCATAGCGGTAGCACATGAAATATTTAAAGCTATGGGAATTAAGAGTATCAAAGATTTATGTAAAAATAATCATGTTATTTATGACTTAAAATATTTATTTTCCAAAGAGGAAGTAGATCTAAGATTGTAGAAAATAACTTTTTAAAAGATATACAATAGATTATGATATATCTTTAATTTAGGTTTAAAAATGTTTAAAATCATTAACACATTAACAAAGTTAAAATGAGTACTAAAAGAATTAAGCTTGTTATTTTAGTAAACAGCTTAAGTTTTTTTTGTTCCCATCGCTTACCTATTGCAGAAGCTGCAATGGATAAATCAATAAATGTAGTTATAGGGTATGGTGAACTTGGAGGTGCTGACCCTCAATTATTAGAACAAAAAGGTTTAAAAGTTAGCTTTGTCCCAATGAAACGTGGAAGTATTAATGTATTTAAAGATCTACAATCACTATTCTATATCTGGCGTTTCTTCAAGAAAGAAAAACCTGATATTGCTCATTTAGTTACAATTAAGCCTTATCTTTATGGTGGTTTAATTGCACGTCTAATTGGTATACCAGCTTTAGTTTCAGCAGTTTCTGGTCTAGGATTTTTATTTATTAACAATGGCTTGAAAAATAAGATTTTAAGATCTTTGCTATACCCTTTATTTTATTTGGCTTTTAACCACTCAAATCAAATTGTTATTGCTCAAAATCAAGACGACGTTAAATTGTTAGAGAGATGGGGTGTACTAGACTCTCATAAAGCCCAAATACTTAAAGGATCTGGAGTTCAATTAAAAGAATTTGTTAACCTTGAGGATGCTCCAGGAATACCAGTGGTATGTTTTGCTTCTCGCTTGTTATTAGACAAAGGTGTTTATGATTTTGTATCTGCAGCAAAATTGTTAAAGAAAAGAAAAGTACAAGCTCGATTTTTTTTAGCTGGTGATTTAGACACCCAAAACCCTAAAGGAATAAATATAGATGACTTAAAAAAAATAGGAGAGGAAGAATGTATTGAAATTTTAGGATATCAAGAAGACATACCATTATTATATTCAAGGTCACATATTATTTGTTTGCCATCATATCGTGAAGGTTTACCTAAGACACTTTTGGAAGCTGCGGCAGCAAGTAGAGCAATTGTGACAACAGATGTCCCTGGTTGTCGAGATGCTATCATTCCTAATACAACAGGCTTATTAGTCCCCGTAAGAAACAGTGAAGCTCTAGCGAATGCGATAGAAGATTTAATCAAACATCCTGAAAAACGTAGAAGCATGGGTAAAGCAGGCCGTGAGTTAGCAATAAAAGAATTTGCAATTGAAAAAATTGTAGATGCCCATTTAAAAATTTATAACGATTTACATAAATGTTAAACAATATGTGTTTATCGTTTAATCATAAAAAAAAATTTATATAACTATTAAAATGATATTAAATACTCAAAACTCGTCATTAAAAATTCTTGTTACAGGTGGTGCTGGATTTATTGGTAGTGCATTATTGCGATATATTATTAATAACACAAATTATTCTGTAGTAAATATCGATAAGCTTACTTATGCAGGAAATTTACAATCACTTGAAAGTATTAGTAAGAACCCTCGTTATTCTTTTGAGCAAGTTGATATTTGTGATGCATCAGAATTGACAAAAGCATTTAATCTTCATCAGCCAGATATTGTGATAAACTTAGCTGCGGAGTCTCATGTAGATCGATCAATTGATAAACCAGGCACTTTTATACAAACTAATATAGTTGGAACTTACACCTTACTTGAGCAGACAAGAATCTATTGGACAAATTTGGAAGCTGAGAAAAAAAAGAGATTCCGTTTTCATCATGTTTCAACTGATGAAGTTTATGGTGATTTACCACATCCTGATGACCAGATAATGGGACTGACTTTGTTTTCTGAAAATACACCTTATAAACCTAGCTCACCATACAGCGCTTCAAAAGCTTCATCAGACCATTTGGTTCGCTCGTGGTTTAGAACTTATGATTTGCCAATACTTATTACAAATTGCTCTAATAATTATGGGCCTTATCATTTTCCTGAAAAACTAATCCCACTAATAATTTTAAACGCCATAGAAGGTAAAAAACTTCCTGTTTATGGAAAAGGCAATCAAATTCGTGATTGGTTACATGTTGAAGATCATGTTAAGGCATTGGTTTTAGTTGCTACAAAGGGCAGAGTTGGTGAAACTTATAATATTGGGGGACATAATGAAATAAAAAATATTGAAGTTGTTAAAACTATTTGTAGGATCTTGGAGGAATTAGCACCACTCAAAAAATCGTCGTTAAATATTTCAAATTATGAAAGTTTAATAATGTTTGTAAAAGATCGACCTGGCCATGACATGCGTTATGCTATAGATGCTAGTAAAATTCAAAAAGAACTTAGTTGGATGCCAGTAGAAACTTTTGAATCAGGTATTTATAAAACAGTACAATGGTACCTAGATAACCAGACTTGGTGCCAACATGTTCAAGATGGTTCATATCAACGGGAGCGTTTGGGTAAAAAGTTGTGACAAACTATCTTTTAATTTAAATATGAGTGAAATATACAATATATCAGATCGTCAAAGCCTTAAAAAAAAAATTATTTGCGTGACAGGAGGAAATGGTTTTATTGGACAAAAGTTAATCGAAGAACTTACTAAAATTGGATGTCATGTGAGGGCTTTAACAAGAAAAAAAAATATTAAATTTCCTAAGAATGTTGATGTTTTTATTGGCGACCTAACTGATAAAGATTTATTTTTGAAAAATTTTATAGAAGATTGTGATATTTTATATCATTGTGCAGGAGAGATAAATCTCGAAGCGCAAATGAGTTTGTTGCATATTAACGGAACTCAAAAACTAATTGAAGCTGTAGAAAATGAGTCTAAAACAACTCAAAAAAAAATACACTGGATACAACTTAGCTCATGTGGAGTTTATGGTCCACCCAATGAAAGCAATATTCAAATTAAAAGACTAATTACAGAAACTAGCGATACCAATCCAGCTAATGAATATGAAAAAACAAAAACTAAATCAGACGAAATAGTCATGAAATTGTCTGATAATAATTTTTCATACACTATTTTAAGACCAGCAAACGTCATAGGATCATCAATGACAAATCAATCAGTTCGTAAATTAATCAAATTAGTAAATTCAGGATTTTTTTTTTTTATTGGCAAAAAAGACGCAATATGCACATTTGTTCATGTAGATGACGTTGTAAATGCAATGATATGTATATCTTGTAACCTAAAAAGCAGAAATGAAATATTTAATTTAAGCAATGACTGTAGTTGGGAAGCTTTAATAATTCAAATATCAACTTTTTTAAAGGTTAAAACTCTACCTATTCGTATACCTTACAAATTTGTACAAATACCCTTTTATCTAATCAAATTATTATTTGGAATGTTTATTAAAATTCCACAAATAGATACATTTGTTTTTAGAACAAGTTATTCAACAAAAAAAATTGAATGTTTTTTAGATTTTAAATTTTCAAAACCGATGCCATATTCAATAAAAGATTTAATTAATTGATTTTGAACAAATAGTATTGACTTTATTATCTTTACATTTAAGGTTAGTATTTATTCTCATTAACTAACTAATTATAAAAAATTAAATTTTGCCTCCTAGTTTAATTAAGAAATTATTAAGTTTAATATTAAATAAAAATTTAGTTATTTTATTTTCTTTAATTTTCTTTTTTGGCTTAGTTTTTGTTTGTATAGCTATTTATTTTCAGCCCATTGTTGGAGATGATTATCAATACAGAGATATGGTTACAAGTAGTCGTAACTTTATTGATTATTTTAATTATCGGTATTTTAATTGGGAAGGTAGATTTTCATTAATAATTTTATCTTATTGGGTTTTCTCTGATAGTTTAAATCTATTATTATATAAACTTTCTATAATTCCATTTATTTTAATTACATTCTATTTTTTTCTAAAAAAAATTATAAATATTAAAATTAAATTTTTTTCTATTGATTTTATTATATTATTTATATGTTTATGGTTTACATATCCTGCAATAGACCAAACTATCTTTTGGATCACCGGTTCTTTTGTTTATCTAATGCCTTTATTATTTTCTATCTTTTACCTGGGGTTATTTAATAAAATTGATGATAAGGAAAAAAAAAACATCTTTACTAATATTTTCTATTTAATTTCCAGTTTTTTAGCAGGATCATCTCACTTACAAGCTTTTGTTGGATGTTTTGTTGTTAGTTCATATTTTATATTTTTATACTACAAAAAAAATAAAAATAGATTTAAACAACTTTTACCATTTTATATTGTTTTTTTAGTTGGTGGCGCCATATCCATATCTGCACCTGGAAATTTTGTACGCTTAGAAAATCCTATTTTTGAAACATCAATTATCTCTACTTTTTATAAATCGGTATTATTTATAGCCACATCCATTTTTTATTTAGGAGATATAAGATCTTCGTTAATTTACTTTTTATTAATTTTTTTATTGTTTGTTTTATATTCTAAAAAAATTTCTTTTAAAATTTTAATTAATAAATCTAATTACATTTGGGTTCTTGCGTTTCTATTTTCTCTAATATCTATGATACCAGCAATTAACTCTATAAGCCCAAGAACAATTTTTTTTCCAATATTTTTCTTAACTATATTTTTTTTAAAATTAATTTTTTTAAAATATGATTTTAATCACCAATTAAAAATTAAAAATATTTCTTTTTATATTTTAGTAATGCTATTTATTCTGGAAAGTTTTTTGGGCAGTTTAACGAATTATGTTTACAAAAAAGAATATGATATCAGGATGAATGCAATCAAGGATGCAAAGATTAATAATCAAGACTATGCTGTAGTTTCTCATTATACAATAATTCCCTCAAGACTTACCCATATGCTAAATCCTATACATGATCAAAGAGATATGAATGAGATTTCAAGAAAGTACCAAATAAAAATTAAATATAACGATAATCTACCAAGATCAAAAAATATTAGAAAAGATCTAAAATTTTATTTGGATTAATTTTTTTGATTATAAAAAAATAAAATTTCAGCCTACAAACTTTCCTCCTTTAAAATACTGTATATATTTATAAATTTTTTATGATTGTTGTTTAATAGAAATGTGTTTGAAAATTTACTTCATCTAATCTTGGATAGTATATAAGTAATTACTATCAATATTTTGATCATATTTAAATATTTCAGCTTTTTCTGATTAAAAAATACTCAATTACTTTGTTTTGCTATAGAAATATTCCCACATCTCACCCAATTAGTTTAAATGATATATTGCTAAAATTCATCCCTGATTGAACTCAAGTATCTTTCTTGACCGTCACATTAGTTTGATAATTATATATAGATAATTATATTTTAAATAAAAATTTTAAACTATATGTTGAGATAATGATATCTGTTATTCTTCCAACTTATAATAATGAGCGAACTATTTTTGATTCAATCCAATCTATCCTTAATCAAAGTTACCAAAATTTCGAATTAATTATTGTTAACGATTGTTCAAAAGATAATACCAAGAAAGTAATAAAGTCTTTTGACGATAGTCGGA
>MDTF01000176.1_pt1 | contig 10868 bp, 9 predicted proteins | sample 811191 | NCBI WGS metagenome assembly MDTF01 (sample SAMN05326649, study PRJNA326480) | marine metagenome | isolation source: seawater | place: Southern Ocean | collected 2011
TATTTGGGAAATAAGTGCTGCAGGTCTCTTAATAATTCTTTTTGCTATATTTTGTTATTTTTTTTTAATTAACAAAAAAATAAACATTTTTTTTTATAAATTCATATACTTTTTTTTCTTATTTCAGGCATTCTTTTTATTAATTTTTATATTTAGTTTTACTATCAACGATAAAATGAATTTTATATCTACTGAGAATGAAAAGTCTTTAAATAATTATTTTACCCCTAATGAAATAAAAAAAATTAACCTTAATCAAAAAAAAGAAAATATTTATTTTATTATAATGGATGGGATGACTTCTTTAAAAGAATATGAAGAGCTTTTAAAAAAATCTACTACATCTAATAAATCAGATACAAAAATTGATGAAAAAATAAAAAGATTAAAAAAGTTTTATTTTAATAATAATTTTAATTATATTGAGAACAGTTTTTCTACATTTAAGGACACACATCATACGTTTGGTTCAATATTAAATCTTTCCCCACTGCAACTTAACGGTATCGATAAAAATAGTTTTAAATATCAAAATAATTTATATCCAGCTTCTTTGAGTAAAAATAATTTTGAAATTGGAAATTTTCCTCAATTAGTAAAAACTTTAAATAAAATTGGGTATGATTTCAAATGGCTAGGTTACAAATTAAATTGTAAATTTATTAACCCTAATTTGTGCTTTGACTACATGGAAACAAGGCCAACTAGAGATAATAAGTTTATAATTAATTTTTATATACTTAAATCTTTTTTAGCAAACACGCCGGCTATAGATTTATATAAATTGGCTCGAACAAATCTAAACATTAAAATTAAATTACCTGATCGAGAAATAATGCAAGATGAAAATATATACAATTCTAACTTTGAAGTTATTTCTGAATTTGTAGAAAATGCTAATAAATATCAAAAAAAAAACCGTTCCTATTTTTATTTACTACATAACATATTACCTAAACTTGATGATTATTTTTTTCAGAAAGACTGCACAATAAAAACAATAGGTTTAATTAATGAGTTTACTGATCTTGATTTATATCTAGATAATTATGAATGTGCTCTCAAAAAAATAAACTCTCTAATTGACTATATAAACAATCATGATTCTAATGCTGTTGTAGTGATCCAGGCTGACCATGGTCATTATTTTTCTGATAAAAATAGTGATGATCATTATAAAATTTTTAATTTAATTAAGGTTCCTAATTATTGTAAAAGTTATTTATCAAATGAAATTGACAATATTAATGGTGTTCGTCTATCATTATCGTGTGCAACAAATTCCAATATAAAACTTTTAAAAAGAAAAATATATGATGAAAACAAATTTCTGAATTAGGTGATGAGTAAAAAGTTAATAATAGCTTGTGATGGTGCTGCAGCGAGTGGAAAAAGCACTGGAGCAAAACTAATAGCAAAAAAATATGGATTACTACTATTTAATTCTGGTCTTTATTACAGATATGCAAGTTATTTGATTTTAAAGAACAAGCCAAGGAATGTTGTTACATTTTTAAAAAAAAATTTAACATTGCTTTCATACAGGCATATCTCTAAATTAAATATTTATTCACAGGATATAAACAAACATGTTGCGATCATAGCACAAAAAAAAAGTGTAAGAAAAATTATTGATGACTTGCAAAGAGACATTATACAAAATAATAATCGTATCTGTATTGAAGGAAGAGATATAGCTAGTAAAATTTTAAATAAGAATCCAAGATATGATGTGGCTTTTTATTTTAGATGTAACTTAAATGTTGCTAGTTTTAGAAGGTGGATAGATTTTAAAAAAAAATTTTCATTAAATGAAGTAAAAAGATCTCTTAGATTTCGAACAAAATTAGATAAAAATAGAGTTCATAGTCCGCTAATAAGAGTGAGTGACTCTGTATTAATACAAAGTGATAAGTTGAGTAAATCTCAAATGTTGAATAAAATGATTAAAGTAGTTGATAAGAAAATTCTTTAAACAATTTGAATATTAAATCTTTTAAATTTTTCCTCTAAATCAACTTTTAAATTTTTTAAACCTATTTTTGTTTTAATACTAGTATCTAAAATATTTTCATTGAACATACAATTTTGCCATTTCCATACTTCTAAAAAGCTATTTTGTTTTTGTAAATTAATTATTTCATCTCGAAATATTTTATTCAATTTTTTTTCATTATTATAAACGACTTGTCTACCAAACTGAGTTTGAAAATTATGAGTTGTTAAAAAAGATGCATCATCAAAGTCACTTTTAAAATATACATAATGTCTACCTTTGTTAATATGTTCAAAAGTAACTTTCGGCCATTCTTTTGCTGGAAGATCTTTAATTTTTTTAATATCTAAAATCTCACCAACTATTTTAACATCATTATTTTTAAAGTTTTCTTTATCATCAAATAATTGATTTATATCGTGAAGATTTTCTAATTTGTAATCTTTATATTTTATATATTCAATTCCAGCTTTTCTATCATATAAGGTTATATTTATAGCATCAGTTAAACTATCTGCTGATGACTCATTTGCTATACTCATTATATGCAAATGGGCTCTATCTAATCCACCTATGCAGGCGCACATACCGTGCTCAAAAATTACTGAATTTCTATTATATTTCTTTTTGATTACTGTTTTTGAAATCTCAATCATAAAATTTAATTCTTCTAAATTTTCTTTTTCCAATAAACCAAATGAAGGTATAAAGTTTTTTGCAACTATTAAAAGATAACCTGGTGTAAATGCACCATACGCTGAAATTATAAATAAATTCTTTGAGTGAGCAATTAGTCTGTTAAACTGTTTAACTTCTTTAATTTCTTTTTCTTGGTTAGATTCATCAAAAAATTTATTCCAAGATAATTGATCTTCAATCATATGTTTTATTGTCTAGTTTAATGTCTTAATTATTTTACTTACTGATTTGTGTGTATTAATTGTTATAGCTTTAATAATTGTAAATCTATTAGGGTTAAAATTACTTGAAATAACTCCTGGTGCATAAATTTTTTCACCAATACTAAAATTATTGTCAGCTAAAAAACCTCGTTCACTAAATTCATAAGATACTTTTTTTAAAGAATTTAAAAAGCTCACTTCATTAGTTGCTTTTGTTAGGCTAACTGGTCCAGAAACATTTACTACGATATCACCTTTAACCTTTAATCCCTTTGATGTGATGACTGTTATATATTTTTGAGACTTATTTAATTGCATGACTTTGTCTGTTACATAACTTAAAATTTTAAGGTCTTCAAGTCTATTTTTTGAATCTATAGTGCTAGGATATGTATACCTTGTTATGTTTCTTATTTTAGAAAAAATTTGATCGTTGTAAATTTTTTTTTCTGCTTTAGACAAAGAAAGATAAATTTTATTTAAAATTTTTTTTTTTAATATCAATGTCCACACATCATATTTATTGAATCCAGTATTTTTTCCATAATTAAATTCTTTATTTAATAATGAATAAATTTGTTTTGATTTATCTATTTTTTTTAAATTGTTTTTTTTAAAAAATTTAAATTTATAATCTTTATATTTAAATGAAAGTTCTGCTCTTTCTAAGGATAATAAGCTGGGTGCAAAACATATTATCTTTAATTGATTTTTGTTTTTTTGATAAAAGGCCTCAATTTCAGGCATTGTTTCTAATAATCCTGCTTTATTTCCTATAAACAGGATTTTTATAGATTTTTTATATAATAATTTTTTTTTTATTTTTTTTAATAAATTTTGGGTTCCACCTTCGCTATAAAAATCCCATATGTAATTATTATTATCAAAAGATTTTTTTTCATTAATTTTTTTTGGAGGAAGTAGTCCATTTCCGATAATTATGTTATCAGCTGTAATAGAATTATTATTTTTATTCATTTTTTTGAATTCAAAACTTTCTTTATTTAATAACAATTTAAATCTGTTAGAATTTTTTTTTATATCACAAGTATATTCTTTATTAACTTTATTTACTTTTAAATCTAAAAGTTCACTATTAATTAGTATTATGCTGATATTTTTTTTTTTTGTTTTTTTTAAAATATTTTTAATTTTTTCTTCTAAAAAAAAAGAATAGGTTAATCTAGGTAAATATAATTCATTAAATTTACCGATTTTGAGACTATTAAAATTCTTATTTTTATTTAACCATTCCATTAGATTAAAATCTTTATTTTTAATAATAAAATTTTTTATTTTAATTATATTTTTTTTTACTTTAATCCATTTAATAAACTCTGGATTAGAAAGCCTTAATGGATTATTAAAAAATCCAAATTTAGATTTAGATTTACTGTAAGCAATGCCACCAGGTATATTCTTAATATTTTTATCAAGTAGAATAATTTTGAGTTTTTTCTTACTCTTATAATCATCGACTAACTTTGATAAAGCCTCTGTGCCTATAACCCCAAAACCAGCTATTAAAATATTACACTTCATTGAAATAAAATTAATGTGATTTAACATAAGAACTTATATAAAACAATGAATATGTCTAAATTAATCCTTAGCCAAAATCAATTTTCAGACTTGTTGAATTTAACTAACAATGTTTTTTATCCACTTAAAAATTTTGTAACAGAAAATGAGTTTGAGTTAATTGTCAATAAATCAAAATATAAAAAAAAATTTTACCCATTTCCAATATTTTTTGGGATCACTGAAAATATCTATAAAAAAATACAATTTACGAAAAAACTTCATTTTTATTATAAGAATAAAATTGTTGCAACGGTAATTAGACCAATTTTTTTTAATGTAGATAAAAAAAATTTTGGAAATAAAATTTTTGGAAAAAATTATAATAGACATCCCTATTTCAAAAAGTTTGATACAGGAAATTTTAAATTTATTAGTTTTAAAATTTTAAAATTATATAAAATAAATATTAATCAAACAAAATTTATTAGTCCCCAGGAGTTTAAAAATTCTATTAATGATAATAAAATTAAAAACATATCTGCGTTTCATACAAGAAATGTTCCTCATAAAGCACATCAATGGATACACAATTTTTTACTTAAAAAAAGCGATATGCTGTTAATCCAACCTTTAATAGGGCAGTACAAAAAAGGTGAATATAAGGATAGTATAATCATCAAGACAAATAAGATTATATCCAAAACCTATAAAAAAAAAGTTAGGGTAATTCCCTTTTTTTCTTATCCAAGATATGGAGGAGCCAAAGAAGCAGCACTTCACGCAATAGTAAGAAAAAATTATGGCTGTTCAACATTTTGGGTTGGTAGAGATCATGCTGGTATTGGAAAATTTTTTAGCAAGTATGAATCTCAAGATTTTTCAAAAAAGAATGAAAGAAAAATTGGTCTTAAAATTATTTCTGAAAAAGAGCCCTATTACTGTAAAAAACACTTAAGAGTACTAAATAATTGTAAGTGCAAAAAAAATTACAAAATTCTAATCAGTGGAACAAAAATTAGAGAATTAATTTTAAAAAAAAAGAAAATTAATAATATATTAATGAATCCAGAGGTTTCTAAATTATTAAATATAAATAGTATTATAAAGTAATTTATTCTATTAAAATTTATTTTATTTTATCTATATATTTTTTTTGATTTAATATGAATTACTCTGTAAAATAGTAGTAAAATTTTGATTAGTCCCTTATAATTTTTATAAATATTGCTTCCAAAAAATAAGTATTTTTCAGATTCATTGGTCAAATTTTTTTTTTTGATTTTATCAAAATATTTAAAACTCTCATCATCAAAATTCAATAGTCTACTTGAATCTGGTGTTTGATATGACACTCTAAACATTATTCTAATATTTTTTGTACAGTATCCACCTCTATGATATACTCTAAAGCTGTCTATCAATAACGCATCTCCAATTTTTCCTGTAAATTCTGATATTTCATTTTGTTCACAATATTTATTAAAATCATCAATTTTAATTTTATTTCTTTCTTTAGGTTTTGCATCTTTGATTATCTCAGGCACTCTTCTAAATATATTTAAATCATCTTTTTTATTTAAGTAAAACATAGATCCATTTTCGGAGGTTAGCTCTGTAATGGGAATAAAAAAATCTAAACTTTTGTAACCAAAATCATCTTTGTGCCATAACATAGCTGCTCTTTCTGTGTGATTATCAATAGGAAAATTTACATAAAGATGAATTTTTCCTATAACAGGAAAAACTTTTAAATAGTCACTAGCAATAGCTAGGTTTTTTTCTGATGTAGCAAAATTTATTATATTTTTTTTTAAATCATCGCTCAGATCTGAAAAATGCTCAAATGTAAAATTTCTATTTATTGAGATTGAGTTATCTTTTTTTAATTCATCTATTTTTTTTTTTATCAAATCAAAGTCAATAGACTCTGAAATTTTTATAGCTATATCATAAAAATCTTTATCATTTCGTATTGTAATACCTGGAATGTTTTCTGGAATATCGTAAATAGAGTCAATATTTTTTTTTTTAAATTTTTTGTATAATGATTTGCCTTTCAAATTTATCAGATGAGACCATATAAAATCATAAGCTGGAACTATTAAATATTTTAAAATTACGTACCAAAACTTTGTTTTTTTAACTCTATTAAATGTTTTAATAAAAATCATTTTTATATTTATTCAAATTAATCAAACATATATTACATGTATTTAGAGACTCTATAAATAAAATAAAATCGAATAAATAAATGTGTAAGAGATATTTTCTATAATTTTTAAGATATTTTTTTTAGAATATCAAATATATCTTTTTTCTGTATATCGATTGGATTATTTTTAAGTCTTTGTAAATTAACGTCTTTTACAATTAAATTGAGATTATTAGGAATCTTAATATTTATTGAAGATAATTTACTTTTTAAAGACAGGTCTTTTTTTATAATTTTAATTTTTTGTGTAAGTTCTAAAATATTTTTTACACCCAATAAATTGAATAAAATTTCATATCTTTTTTTTAAATTAAAATTTGAGGTGGAATATTCCAAATTGTTATAATTGTGCTCTAAGAAGGATTCAAATGTTAGGGAAACTGCATGTCCATGATCTACATTATAGTAGGACGTGAAAGGATATGAGACAGCATGTGGAGCAATAGTCTTTGAAATAGAGATGGCTTTTCCAGAATAGTATGATGCCAAACACATTGAATAAGCTTTATTTACTGAATTATTATTGATAAATTTTTTATAATTCTTTAAAAAAAAATTAATGGATTTTTTAGAGTAATTCACACTTTTTATATTTGATTTTTTTGAAAACATGGACTCTACTGATTGAGCAAAACAATCAAATGCCGATGAATTAATTATATTCTTTTTTTTATTTCTAATTATTAATTCTGGTAAGAGAGCCATATGAGTTGGTTTTACCAAATCACCTTCAACACTGTATTTTTTGTTTTTTATATAAATTACTGCATTAGTAGTGACTTCCGCACCCGTTCCTGCAGTCATTGGTATTGCAAGAAGTTCACAAAAGTTATTTGTTTTATATGAATTATTTATGATATTTTCTTGAATATTTTTTTCAAAAACTAAAGTGTTTGCTATCTTTGCTAAATCTAATACCGCACCTCCTCCAATAGTAATTATTAAATCTGGGTGAAATTTTTTTATAGTTTCTATAAGAGACATTAATTCATCAATCTCTGGCATTTTTTTCTTTTTAAAAAAAACATGAGTGTTTTTTTCTTTTGTAAGTTTGTCAATTATTATGTCAACTTTTGAAGTATAAAATGATGTTGCTCCCGCAACTATTAATATTCTTTGGTATTTTTTAAATAAAATAATTCTCTTTAATTCTTTAAGATTATTTTTTTCTATTAATTCCATTTATATCTTTAATTTTTTTTTTATTAATGATGATGAAATATTTTTTGTATATTTTGGCTCAATTAGTTTGCCATTCCAGTTTTTTAATAATTTTATTACCTTGTCTCTAGTATTTTTTTGCACTCCTTTTTTCCAATCATTACCATGGATAACATAATCTGGTTTAATTTTTTTAAGATTTTGTGAGTAGTCAAGAGTTCTTTGTGGAATAACTTTTTTTACATATTTTATTGACTGTAAAACACTTTTTCTATTATTATATTTCAGAGTAGTTTTATTTTTATACTTTGAAACCGCTTTATCTGTTAGTAATCCCAAAATAACATCCCCATAATTAGATGCAATCTTTAGTATGTTTATGTGTCCATGATGAATTATGTCACCCGTCATTCCACAATAAACAATTGATTTTTTTTTTATTGTACTCATTTAATTATAAATCTTTCTTAAATTTAATTAATTGTTGATATTTTATATCAATTTTTTTTTCATCAATTATTTTTTTTGCCACCTCATTTATATTTTTTTTATTTATTTCTTTCAAATTTATATCCTTAAATCTTGTTCCATGATATTTGGTGCCTAAAGATTTTAATGCAAAATCTTTAGAATTAATTTCAATTGCTCTTTCAATCACATGAATATCGATATCTTCATACTCATATAAATTTAACACTTTATTAAAATATTTAAATGGTTCACTTACAATTTGCTCATACTTTACCAGCAAAAAATCATTCTCAGTTTCAGATAAATGCTTGAGCCAATAAGTTATGTATTTGTCTATTTTACTTAACTGATCCCTTATAAGTTTATGGTTTATTGTATCAATTTTAAAAAATTTACTGTCTTCTTTATTATTATGCTGTGTATAAGTCGACACTAACCAATCAAATGGTTCTCTGATTAAAATTACAGGTTTCATGTTCTCTAGTTTAAATAGATCAGGTTTGTCAAAGGGATATCTTGTAAAAAAAACTTTTCTTTTATGAAATTCTTCTTCAGAAAAAAATTTTTCTCTGTTAATTTCTCGTACAATTTCTAGTTCTACATGATCAAATAGTGCTGCTTTAACTATTGGACTGGCTGCATAAGTCCACCTTTGAGTGAGATTATTAAATTTAGGAATTCCATTATCAACTTTATGATATATCGCAAAATAGCTTGTTAAAAGGCTCCTTAGATACGTGCTACCTGATGATGGTGGAGATATTAAAAAATTTTTTTTATTTTCTGGATGACGTAATTTTCTTTTTAGTTCATTTATTATCAGTTTCTTTTTTTTAAATACTTCACCAAAAAAAACTAAATTAAAAATAAATCTACTGTATAATCCTCTTACACCTCTCCACTCAAAAAATTTTGGGTATAGTGGTATTTTTGTGTGCTTTGTAATTCTTCTAAGTTTCCATCTAATATCTAACTTCAAGAAATCCTCCAATTTAAAATTTTTAAAATCAATCATATATTTAATTTAAAAAAAATTTTGAAACATTTCTTTATATGTTTTCATATCTTTTTTTGGTCTTGATAAATCTGGTCTACTTCCTTTTGAGCAAATTATTTCTAAAAATGAGCTATTTTTATATTTTAATATTTTGTTTATTTTATTTACTAAGTTTTCTTCATCTTTGACCTTAAAGCTATATTTATAGCCTAATGACTTGGCAACCTTATAATACTCAACTTCATGGGAGGCTGTTTTTTGGCCACCTACAGAATCGTGTGCATCATTATTGAAAACAATATGAATCATATTTTTTATTTTAGCACTGGTCGCTAATGCCCCCAGGTGCATAGTAATAGCACCATCACCATCAAGGCATACCACTCTTAAATTTCTTTTTTTTATTGCAACACCAGTGGCAATAGATATTGCATGCCCCATACCTCCAACACACATAAAGGTATTTTTTTCTGAATTAGATACCATATTAATTTCATTTAACTCTCTTGATAACATTCCAGTAGTTGATATTTTTGGAAATTTATTAGGTAATCTTTTAATTAAAGTTTTCAAAGCTTTTTCTCGAGTAAATAATCCTATATTTTTTTTATTAAGATTTTTTTTTATTTGATTTTTTTTTTCAAAAGTATTTTTTCTAACTACTATTGCTAGTGGCCTTGAAAGTTTTGTTGATTTATTTTTTAATGAAGTAAAAATTTTCCTAAAATTTGAATTCTTGTTTAAAATTTTATAATTTATATTCATTGTTTTTAGCATTTTTAAAGTAATAATACCTTGTTCTTTATGCTGAGGTTCATCTTTGATCTGTTTTTTATTTATTATCTCCCCCCTCCAACCAATAATTAAAATCATAGGTATTTTATAAACTTTACTACTTGCTAATGAAATTAGTGGGTTAACTGTATTTCCAAGCCCAGAATTTTGAAGATATACAACTGGTACTTTTCCAGTAGCCAAATGGTAACCAATTGCAAGTCCTATAGAAGATCCTTCATTAGCTGCAACTATATGATTTTTTTTGTAAGCATTTTCAAACTTAAAACATAAGTCTTTAAATAGAGAGTCAGGCACTCCTGAAATAAATTCAATTTTATTTTTTCTTAAAACTGAAATAATTTCTCCTAATTTTATCATAGCGTTTATTTTGTACCAGGTATTAGTTCCAAAATATTTTTAATACTCATCAATTCACCATCAATCTCGAAAGATCTTTTATTCTTTAGGATGCTTAAGACCGTTTTTTCCATCGCTGGATGAGAAGCTCTTAATAGATGGTTCGCATATATAACAATATTAAAACCATTTTCGATTAACTCTTTTTCCTTAACCTTATTATAGCTTGAAGGTACTGCCACTAATGGCACATTAGGAAATTTTTTCTTAAATAAATTTGAAAATTTAAATATTTCTTTTGGCGTCTTCTGTTTGCTATGAATCATTATGCCATCAGCACCAGCCGACAAGTATTCATTAGCTCTTCTATAGGCGTCTGCAACTGGTTTGTTCAAAATTAAACTTTCTATTCTTGCAATTATCATAAAATCTGGATCACTTACTTTTTTCCCTATTTTAATTTTTTTAGAA
>MDTF01014369.1_pt1 | contig 10865 bp, 4 predicted proteins | sample 811191 | NCBI WGS metagenome assembly MDTF01 (sample SAMN05326649, study PRJNA326480) | marine metagenome | isolation source: seawater | place: Southern Ocean | collected 2011
CCTAACACAACTGCTATTGAACACGTACACTAACTTTTTATTCCTTTATTTAATCATCTTTTTTACACAACTGCTATTAAAAACGCACTAACTTATTCATTCTCTCATTTAATCATCTTCTTTATCGTCATCTTTTTTATCGTCAATGGATAATACCTACATCAACACGGCCCTCACTCGACCTACGGTCTCCTTCGGCAGAGTTGGTGGTACTCTGTTTCTTGGCATGTTCGATTATCTCATTGAAAACATCGTTTTCGATGCTCAAGGACATGTCACTTGTCAAGAACATTCACGTGTATTAGAACGTATGATTGATTTACGGGAGGAGAACGAAACGCTTAAAAAAATGTTGAAGTCATCATCTCGAGTTAAACATAAAAAGTTGAAATGAAATGAATTTGATACACAAGTAAAACAACAATGTAATACCTTCTCGGTATCCAATACAGTATAGATCTCTTACAAGTAGAAAGACTACCTTCGGTGCAATCAAAAATTTAAAATATTATACAATATACACCAAACTGGACTTTCAAACAATTTTCACATTTTTTTTAATTTTTTGTACGTACATTATCTCTCTTACAACAAAGTCAAATCCACCGTTTTTCCACCACCTCCACCATCACCACCACCGCCGCCACCAAACAAAGCTGTTCCCTGAAATCCACCAGAATTAGCATTTTTTTGTGACAAATCATTCGATCCAAAACAATCTGCGTAGTCAATCTCTGTTAAATATTAAAAATAAAAATAAAAAAAGTACGAAAAATATTAGATTTATCTAGAAACAGAAAAAAATCAAAAATCAAAAACCTATTCCAAAACTCACGTTCAATCTCTTCATCGTTCTCTGGCAACACTTTTAAATATACAATAGCACCCGGTTTAACCCCTTCACTAAACAATGTACCGGTCGATGCTAATTTCTTGCCATCTAACCAAAATTGAAGACGTCCCATACTTATATCTTCTGCCAATGTAGTAAATTCTTGTATCGCAAGTAAATGTAATCTCGGTACTTTGAAACAAGCATCGACAAAGACATCTCTTCTGCCTCTTGTATTGGTTGGATTTTTTGTACTACGTGATGGTTGTTTTCGTACTTTTTCATTGGCTACTGCTTGTTCTTCTGTTGTCAATATTTTATTAGGAATGGGTACACCGTTTCTTAACATATGAATCGATATTTTTCTGTGTTTATAAGTTTCTTCGCTTGCTATATAATCGTTTCGATTTTCATTGTAATGTTTTTCACAATTTCTTTCATCCCAATGTATCGTCACTAATGGTTTTGAACTAGGTGATTTAGAGACATCATTCGTCACCATTTTAATTTCGACTTGAAGTGGTTCGTAACAATTGGAGGAGGAAGAAGAAGAAGAGGAAGAGGAAGAACTTGTACTCGCCTTTGTACTTGACCTATTACTGCTTGGACTTGTATTCTTTTGATTCACGTTTGTTTCATTCTCCACTTCAGGCACTGCATCAGTAGTACTTTCTGTATAAAACATTGATAAAGTAAACCAATCTTCACGACTAATACATTCTAAACTGCAATTGCGACATTCCAATTCTTCCAACGATTTAGACACTTTACCTGAAACCCAATCTCTTAAATCCATTGGTACAGACAAACATTCACAATTCTTTTTTGGACATTTTAATATATCAATAACATTTTTAGAAATTTTACCAGGCCGTTTAATATGATCGCCAACAATAGTATTACCTTTTTTTTTCAATGTTTTGTTTCTCCATTTGCGCCAATTTTCTAACCATGCATGACTAATAAAAACATAATTACCTGGTGGTAATGGACATTCACGAAGTGATTCAACAATTTCAATATCATTGCCATCGTCGTCGCCATCGTTGTTAGAATTCTTTTCCATTACTTGAAATTTTTTTGTTTTCGATGGATTTCTGTATTTTCTGACTGAAAGATGATGTAAAGAATGTCCATCATCTTCGTTTGCTATTTGATTTTTATGATTGTCTTTGGCTTCTTTTAAATGTTGTTTTGTATCCGATTTTCCTGTAAGACATAATTCACAGATGTGATTCTTTTTTGCACCAAGAAATGGTTCGTAAGATTCTTCTTTTTCTACTCCGTCTACTCCGTCTACTTCATCCGCTCCTTCCACAACCTCAACAACACCATCTTTAATTTCGTTTTTCTTTTGAAAATGTGGAGACAATGCGTCGTATACATGTCTAGGTATCCATAAAATTTGTTTAGTACCCTGTTCTAATTTACCATGGGGACACATAATATGATCACTCATAGATACTTCTAATTTTTTGGTTTTGTTTGGAAAATTAATTTCAATTGTATCATAATTTGGTCCTAATGCAGTATTAAATATTTGTTCATTTTTTGAATTCTTTGACTTTTTGTTTTTTTTATTTTTTTTGGTTCCTTTTTCTTGAATTGTTTGTACAACTCTTTCTTTTCTCCATTTGGTTAATTTTTCACAAAACTTGAGAAATTCAGTTTTCCATGCTTTAGGTACAATGACATTGTCTGGAGCACATGGTATGCCACCCACACCCGCACCCATAAACCAATGCTCATGTTTGACACAATCGGATGCCATAACTAATCTTTGATGCAACATTTTTAAATGCTCTGTACCACATTTTGTACAACATTTCCATTGATTACATTCATGAAGAATCTCATTGATTACATTCGTATCTAATGCTTTCAGTAATCGTTCATCCGAAAGCGACAATAAATCTAAATCAAGTACGTTGTCGTCATTTACATTGTCGGTGTCTTGCATTTTTGTATCACCGTCTTCATCTTTGGTTCCTTCTTTTTGAATTTGATTTTGATTTGTATTATCGTCATCTTCTTTTACAGCTGTCATTTTACGTATTGGAAAAGTTTCAAGAATGCGTTGCAAAGTTGATGTTTGAATACGTTTCATATTAGACATGTCATTCGGATTCATCCCACCAATAACATTGTCATGTGTACAGGATGAAAACTTTTCTGATTTCAAATATGATGGAAGTGGCATAGGTAAAACGAGAGAAGTAGCACTGGACGTTGATGATGGCGATGACGTTGGAGAAGATGATGGAGAGGACGAGGACGAAGAAGAGGAAGAAGACGATGAATTAGTTGCAGCATCACTTGTAAGATCCACAGCTACATCATCAATGTCAATCACCATGGGATCATCACTACCGCCACTGCTGCCACTGCTGCTGCTACTGTCACTACTGCCACTACCGCTACTTGCATTTGTTTCGTTTTCTTGTGAATCGGTTAAATTAATTGGTGAATCTTTATTGTTTGTTGTATTTTGTGTGATTTTTTTTGCATCGACCTCATTACCAGAATCGGTTAAATTAATTGGTGAATCTTTATTGTTTTTTTCTTTCTTTGACATCGATGTTGTTATTTTTTGCCATTCGTTCCCACTGATCCATGCACGTAACCATGCTGTAGGTACCCATGACATTTGATCTTTGTCCTTTTGCTGAAATGGCAAACTGCCCGGCACTAGAACGCTGTTTCCTCCTTCTTCGTTTTGAATATTCATTGATTGTTGACGAAACAATAAGTCATATGTTTTTTTTCTTGTTTCAATCGAACGTTTTAATATATTTCTTTTCAAGTCAAAGTGTTGAATTTCTTTTTCAAATTTATTGTTGGCAGCATTGACGACATTTAATACATCCGGTGGTATGATGGGTACCGATGGTATTGTACTGTTGGTTTTGTTTGATTTCTCGGATTTCTTTCTTTTCTTTTTTTTGGTTTCTTTTTCACGCAAACGATAAACCAACATATATGCATTAGTAGATGCACTACTTCCAAAATCATCTCTTTTTTCAGCGATTGTTTCAACGTCGTCGTCATCTTGTTCTACTACTACAACTTCATCGTCGGGTGGTTGGAACACATCTTTGATTTTAGTACTGTTTGATCGGGCACGTTTAGTGCCTACGTTTGCTTTGGCTTGTTTGTTGCCTTTTCCTTTTCCTTTTCCTTTTGCTTTTTTCCCTTTTCCTTTTTTTTTATCTTCGCTCACTTTTAATAATTCATCTTGATCAATTTTTGTAATCGTACTATCGTCACATTTCCACCAATCATTTGTGTAGTAATCACATACATTAGCTATGTAATGTCCACTGTCGACCGAGACCCCTTTGTGGTACAGTACGGCTGACAATACATATTCATGTTCTTCGTCTGCTGTTTCTAATAAATCACGTGCTGATATTATTTTTGGTATTTTGACCGCATGTTTTAATTTTTTTTTGGAATAATTACCGTTTGTAAATTCATACACAAACCGCATTAATTGAATATTTAATACTTGAGGCAATTTTTCTAATTTAGTATATCTTTCTGCATCTACTTTTTTAGCACATCTTTCACAGTTGTATTGATTTGCACCTTGTAATGTTTCATGAGCTTTGTAGGCATTAATACATTCTTCAATATTTGTATACGTTTTAGAAGTACCATTTCTTATTTGAAGACTAAGTTCGTAAAAAGATTCTTTTCTTTTCGATTCATTGTTACATTCCAAACATTTTGTACAATGTGACATTTCACCACCATATCTTTCTGAAATAAAATTTTGAACCAATGACGAAGAAGCAGTAGTAGAGGAGGAAGTGGAAGAGGAAGTGGTGGTGGTAAATGAATTTGAAGAATTAGATTGAGAAGAAGAAGCTAGAAATGTATCTTCTAATTTTGATAAAAGAAGTTTATTAAATTCTTGCGCATCTTGCTGTACACCTGTATTAATACCAAGTGTTGTGATTAAATCACGTGGATTAAATGATGTTTGATCTGAATGTTGCAAATGACCAAATAAAGAACGCAATTCGTGTGCAATTTTAATACCATCGCTGTGTTCTGATTGTGTTGGTGGGGAAGAAGAAGATGACGACGACGAAGAAGACAAATCATGAATTTCATTTTTATTGCCGTTTGAATTATTTATTGCCATTGGATTTTTCCATTCAAATAGTTTCTTACGAAATTCAGTATCGAAAAACAAGACTTGCAGTAAACTGTTCACGTAACAGGTGGCACCTAAATTTACTAAACCTACTGGAATTAAATTGCCGTTCCCATCTTCCATTCTTTTCTCTGCAGTGGGTGATGTTCCTAATTTTTTAGATTTCAATTTTGGATTGTTTTCGGACCAGATTCCATACATCTTTTCACCTAATCCATACAAGCAATTTGGGTTGCCATTGCAATTGCCCCAATCTCCATCTGTGTGATGTCTTTCGTAGGTGCAAGGTTTGCATTGTAAATGAAATGGGTCTTTTTCCAAGGACAACTCGCATTCTTGTAATTTACTATCGATTGCATTGCTATCGTTCTTCGAAGCTTTCTTAGATTTCTTTTGTGCTTTGGCACTGCCTTTGCCTTCTGTGTGACTGCGTTTTTTCATACTATTGTATCTTGCGTGAGGATCCATTTTTAAATTATTGATTTCCAGATTGCCAAAAAAATTGACAAACAAAAAATTAAAAATAGTGCTTCTTGTTACACGTATTACTACTCTACTCCTGGAAATTGCACACCTTCCAATTCAACAAATATCGTTCTTTGTCTCCAATGTGCACTATGGTCAAATGTTACTACAATAGCTACACAACTGTTCATATCAATATCATTTGATTCAAGTATCAGTTCACGTCTTATCACCTTTCCTTGACATTCTAAGGTTTCTGTTTTGATTAATGGTACAACAACTTCTACATTGTCAAGAATTCGAATTACACACACTTCAATCTGTACATTAAAACGCAATGATCGTATTACCAAAGCAGGCAATGCACCATTACCACCATTACCACCAGCGTTGTCATTTAATTTCTCTTTCCATTTACTTAATGGCAACGCAACGTTAACTATTTCACCACTTTCAATAGTCAATTTTGTTTCAGTATCTAATGGATTTTCACCACGTCTCAAACACCAATGTAATCGTGGCAATCCTATATTAGATGTACCACCGTATCGTTTAGGTAAATCTGTTTCATTTATGTCTTGCAACAGTTCTTGCCGTACATCTTCATCTAATAATGGATCACCTAATACTTTAAATACTGCTGCTGTTTCAGGTGCTAACCAACTTGAGACTAATCCAAATACTTGTAAAAAAAACCATGGAGCATTAATTACAGTCAATTTATGTAATGTGCCTGGAAAATGTCTTTGGTCACAATGAGCCATACTTTGAATTAATCCCAGTGCTACAGTACTACTAACGTGACTTGCTGTTAATTCTTCCATATCCATGATTAATATACGTTCAGAATGTAAAGAGAGTGCTTGGTAATATTTTGTAACGTGCGCTCGAATAAATGTTTCCTCTAAAGTTTCATTGTTGTAAACAGTGCCATCTTGAGTCACGACATTGCAATCCGACAACCCAACGCGTTCAATCCAAATTGTACGTCCTTCTTTGTCAGTCGTTTGGCCATGGTTTAATAATCCCAATGTATAGTATTGATCGACTACTTGTAAGCGTTGTGTTCTAAGTTGAACATTTCCCATTTCTTGGTTGTGAATATAACGCCAAATTAATGTCTGCGTCAAGAGATGTGTTGCTTTTTCGAGGTCGTTTTTGGCAGCAGTGAGGTAACGTTGAATCATTGTGGAGTAACCCGGATGATTGGAAGGGATTTGGTTTTTAAATTGTTCGATGTTGGATAATTCAATTTTGCCATCTAAGATGGATAGGATTGTGGCGAAGCTGTGATGTGGATTGTTTGAATGAAGGGTTGTATTTGAAAATAAAGCGAATATTGTTGTTAACGTTGGATCTGTGAGAGATGTTGTACATTTAAGACAGGTGCAAGGGAGTAGTAGTTGAAGGGACAATTGAAGAGACGTCATTTCAAGTCATGAAATACATTTTTTTGTTTTGTTTTTTTGTTTTTTTGTGTTTTACAGTAGGATAGGAATACCACAGCACAGGTGTACAAACAGGTATCCACGTGTACATATATCTATACCATCTTGTATTGTATTGTACATTTCACATCTATCTATCTATCTATCCATATCTATCCTAATCCAATTTTCTATTCCACATTTCTCACACACGTTTTATGTTTAATCCTAATCGTATCTATTTGTTGTCTACCTTTGGTAGTAAAATTAAAACGTACCCATTAATGCAGCTTCAATAATTTGATTGAACACTTCGTCGCCATCACCTTGTCTTTCTTGTTTTATTTTTTCGATGACTCGTTCTAGTAATTTAGTGCTACCACCATAACTGACATCGTCGCTAAATACCGTTTGCAACAAGTTCGTGAACAAATCGAGACCAGTCTCTTCTTCACCATTTTGTGCACTGAATACTGCCATTGCTAATAAGTGTGGATTAATTTGACTGCAATCAATGGAACTACCGAAAATAACTTTGCCCCTGATTTTATTGCCATCACTCATCCAAGATAAAAATGTAGAAAATGCATCGCAACAGATCGTATCATTTGAATCAGAAGCCAGCAATGGGCCACCAATTTGTCCCGCAAATATTACCAACGATCTAAAAGATGTGATGTCCATACTTCCTTTCGCCAACATACTTTGTCTGTGATGATGAATAGATATCCGCTTGATATCTGGATTCACTAACACTCCGACAGCTACCATCCATACAATAAATTCATTGTAATTAATAAGTCCATCGTTTGTTGTATCTATTTCTGCCAATACATTTTCGAGAACATCCATTTCGTAGCCACTTTCTGTCATGTACTTGTAAACTCCTTCAAACTCCCTGTGATCTAATTCACCCGAACATTCTTCGTCATAATAAGTGAAATAGGAATGAACTTGATGTAAATTTTCTATCTCTTCGTCCGACAATTGTAAATGAGACCAACGATCATTAGTGGACCACCAGGCAGAAAATTCTTCATACGTCAATTGTCCAGAGCCATCTGATTCTACTTCACACCAAGCTGCTTCAAACTCTTCTCCTTCTAAGAAATGTCCGAGTCCGTAACACAACGTATGGAACTCTTCCTTAGAAATAGAATTGGAGGAATCACTGTCGTATTTATCGAAGATGATACGACTCATCGGTGGTTTTTTGCCATGGTTTGCGAACTCCATTTTGTTCTGTTTTTGGCTGTCTTCCTTCAATTGAGGACTGGGTTGAGTTCAGTGTCAACTCATATCTTGATCAATTTTATCCGGAAAACATCCCCCTGAAATCATTACTACAAATAAACGTTCCTTGAACAACTTGAACATTAGAATACTTTTTCAAATATACACCTTGGCCAATTTCTAACCAATGCAATCATTTGGGAAATGGTTCAACAACAAACGTGAACGTGCATCCTCTCTTCCTCTTCCCAAAAATACTATTGAACATTCCAAACGACAAGGTCGTGCGTCCTCTTCCCGTACTAGTTTTACTAGTACCCTTGCATATCTTTTACAACCACCAGAAGAAAGACGACTCCAACAAAAACAACACGAATCCAAACAACTCATCCAAGACATTATTGCTGCGCATGCTTCACATGACAAAACTTCACCTACAACTTTAGCTTCTTATATTTCAATCCATAACACACGTGGAGATCTTCACACACACCAGTCTTCGGATTTGCTGTTAGCTCTTGTTATGCAAGAGGTCAAAGACGAGGAGCGTGGTGAATTGTGGTTGTCGGCGTCTGGTGGTAAAAGTAAAATGTTGGCTGCACCACCCGGATATTTTCAACAATTATGTTCGTCGCCAGAAAATGTAGATAACCAAGCAACAAAAGCTGCTATTAAACAAATTGATTTAGATGTTGGCAGAACAGCAGGTGTAGCTGAAACGGGGAAAACAGCAACCACTACACCAGCAACAGCTACAGCAAAAAAAGAAGAGACTGATTTTGCATCCGTTAGTTTATCTTCTCTTCGCAAAGTATTAGTAGCCACATCCCGTCATTTGCCACACGTAGGTTATTGTCAATCGATGAATTTTTTAGCAGCAATGTTATTGGAACAATTAGAAGAAGAAGAAGCGTTTTGGGTCTTGGTATCGATCGCAGACGACATTTTAAAAGGCTACTACACTTTGTCATTAATAGGATGTCGAGTAGATCAACGGGTTTTTTCTGAATTAATTCGTGACATGATGCCAGATGTCTCCCACAACGTCGATGAAGTCATGTGTATTCCAGCGGTAGGTATCTTGTCTTATCATTGGTTTTTAACAATTTTTGTCACTACTATTAATAGTCATACGATGTTGTTGCGTTTATGGGACGTATTTTTTGTAAGAGGTGCCCGTAGTATATTTCAAATAGCATTAGCTATATTTGAATCGGCTGCACCCAAATTGCGTGAAGCGACTGAAATACCAGAAATATCCATAGCAATCGATGATTCGTTGCGTTCTTTTTCTAAAGATTCATTGATTAATGCTGTCTTGGGTTTACAAGGTGCCGTTGTAACAACAGATAGAATTAAAAAAATGAGAGCAACACATATGAAAGAATTACGTCAAGAAGAACAAATTATGCAAAGAAGAATGAGTAGAATTAAAAGTCAACCCACAAAAAAATCAATGCGAAATTTAAAAAGTAAAAAATCATTGCAGAATTTAAAAGGAGATCCGAATCAAAATACTACAACTGCGACGGTGGACAGTTCCAATGATGGTCCTGGTACAGAATCAAGAAGTGTAAGGAGGCGGAGTGTAGTTTTTAAAATGACTGAATCGAACGAAGGTACTACGAAGAATAATCAAACAGAACAGAAAAGAACACAGCAGCAAAAGGGTCAAAACAATACTAATGCTACTACTGATACAGATCCTGGAGATACAGAATCAATGCCATTTGTTTTATCCGATTTATTAGAGATTGAAAAAGCAGCACTGGTTGAAATGTATCAAATTGTTGAAAATGCCAACAAAGACAATCCACATATAAGTAATATAGATGGAAGACAATTGTGTGTTATGAATCGTTCAACTTTTGAAAAAGTATGGCCGATCGCATGTCAAGATTGTGCTCATGGGGAAAGGTGGTTGTCGTGGCATTCAGCAATAGAAGTATTTGATGCATTTTCATTTTTCAAACAATCGAACGCTCCTTCCAAATCACAAACTGATCAAAACGACGAAAACAAAGGTTGTATGGTAGTAGATTTTAGAGATTTATTATGTGGATTGTCTGTTTTTTGTAATGGTGGAAATCGCACTTCTAAATTAAAATTTATATATTCAGTCTATGATACAGATCGTAATGAATCCTTGGATCATGATGAATTGTATGATTTAATGTCGGCAGTGTATGCAACATGTGACATGGACGATGGTGGTGATGGTGGTGATGGTGGTGTTGATGTCAATGTCGAACATTATGTGAAAGCAATCTTTTCAAAATTAGGATCAGAAGAGGAGCAATCTTTGAATTTTTCACAATTTCGTGAAGTAGCAGTTATGCATCCAGTGATTTTGCAATATTTAGCAGAAACAGGTAGCGCAGGTAGTAGTGGCAGCGATGTCAGCGAAGCAGATAATAAATCTAATACATATGGTGGAATACGTTCTGTCAGAAGCAGTTCTGTTGAAATGTTAGGTAAAACGTCTTTTGCTAAAAGTTCATTGGTATCCATTGTTTTAAAACAACATCCATCGTTTTTGAAGAAAGATGGCCAAGAGCTGCCAATGAGAATTCATCCAGATGTAGTAACATTGCCTTTTGTTCAAGCAATGGGTGTAGGTGACGGTGGACAACATGGTGAAGACGATGTTGTTGTTTTACCCAACGGAACTACAATGTCTGATTATTACGTAATGTTACGTACATTTAATCAAGTCTGTTTTGATTTAGAAAGATGTACAAAAGAA
>MDTF01001659.1_pt1 | contig 10864 bp, 11 predicted proteins | sample 811191 | NCBI WGS metagenome assembly MDTF01 (sample SAMN05326649, study PRJNA326480) | marine metagenome | isolation source: seawater | place: Southern Ocean | collected 2011
TATGAAAAAAATTGGTATTCTCACAAGTGGTGGTGATTGTGGTGGTTTAAACGCTGCAATTAGATCTATATTTTTTAGAGCCAAAAATAAATATGATATGACAGTATTTGGAATTAAAAATGGAACTACTGGATTTTTACAACGCCCTCTTGACTATGTAGAGCTAACTAGGGAAACATTTTCAGGTTATTTATTAAAACAAGGTGGGACTTTTCTTGGGACCACTAATAAAGCAAGTGCTATTAATTCTATTGATGTAAATGGAAAACCTATCGATCAAACGCAAATGATAATTGAAGGATATCGTCAACTCAAACTTGATGGTTTAATTATTATTGGCGGAGATGGAAGTATGCAAATTTTACAAAATTTAGCAAAAAAAGGGAATTTAAATATCGTAGCAATTCCAAAAACAATTGATAATGATGTTGGTGCAACAGATAGTTCAATTGGTTTTGATACGGCTGTACAAGTTGCTACCCAGGCATTGGATAATTTACACTCAACAGCTGTTAGTCATAGTCGTTCAATGATTCTAGAAGTTATGGGAAGAGATGCTGGTCATATAGCTTTGAGTTCAGGTATAGCCGGCGGTGCTGACATAATTTTACTACCTGAAATAAAATATTCATTTAAAGGTATTATTAATAAATTGAATGAAATGAAAAAAATAGATTTAAAACATTCATTGGTTGTCGTCGCCGAAGCGGTCAAGAAAGAAAATGGAGAGAAAGTGATTCATGAATATAAAGATGGTCAAAAACGCTTAGGTGGTATTGGAGATTATATAGCAAATGAAATTATGTCTAAAACTGACATCGAGTGCAGAGTTACCGCACTAGGTCATGTACAAAGAGGTGCACCACCTACACATAACGACAGAATTTTAGCTAGTGCATTTGGTGTATATGCAGTAGATCTTTTACAACAAGAAAAATTTGATAGAATGGTTGCCTGGAAAGATAGAAAAGTTGTTGACGTTCCAATATCTAATGCTATTTCTACTTATAAAAATGTTGAAAGAAATGATGCATTAGTTGAAACAGCTCTTTCTTTAGGTATATATATTGGAGACATTAATTAACAAATGATTAACGTACTTACAAAGCCATTTAAAGAATTTTTTAAGTTAGAATCAGCATCTGGTTTGATTTTATTATTTGCAGCAACTATCGCTTTAATAATAAGCAATAGTAATTTTGAATCTCTTTATTTTGGAACTTTACAAAAATATGTAAGTTTAGGAATAGGAAATTTTTCTTTAAAATTAAGTATTATACATTGGATAAATGATGTCTTAATGACAGTGTTTTTCTTCTTAGTGTCGTTAGAAATAAAAAGAGAAATAGTTCAAGGAGAACTATCAAATCCCAAACAAGCCTTATTACCTATAATTGGCGCAGTTGGTGGAATGGCGGTTCCAGCAGCAATTTATATAATAATTAATATAAATTCACCTGAAACTTTAAACGGTTGGGCCATACCATCTGCTACTGATATTGCATTTTCTTTAGGTGTTTTATCTTTACTGGGAAAAAGAGTTCCTATTTCTTTAAAAATTTTTTTAACAGCCCTAGCTATTATTGATGACTTAGGTGCAATAGTTATTATAGCTTTTTTTTACTCAGGAAATGTTGAGGTTTACTATTTGTTACTTATGCTAGCTGCTGTATTAGTGCTGGTTCTTTTAAACAAATTTAATGTACGTGCTTTTATTCCATATTTATTTGTTGGAATTTTACTGTGGGAATTCACACATCAATCAGGAATACATGCCACTATAGCAGGTGTACTACTTGCTCTATTAATACCTCATAATAAAGAAGATAAAAAAAAATCTTTACTATTAAAATTAGAGCATGCTATTGCTCCGTATGTTGCTTTTGTAATTATGCCACTTTTTGCATTTGCAAACGCCGGTGTATCCTTAGAAGGAATTAGTTTAAGTTCTTTACTTAACCCTGTCCCTCTTGGGATTTTATGTGGTTTATTTTTTGGTAAACAAGTTGGTGTTTTTGTATTTGCTTATATATCTGTGAAATTAAATCTTGCACAAAAACCTAATAATTCAAATTGGTTAGCTCTTTATGCAGTTTCTGTACTTACTGGAATAGGCTTTACAATGAGCTTATTTGTTGGAAATTTAGCATTTGCTAACTCCCCTATTTATTTGGACGGTGTAAAGATAGGTGTTTTAAGCGGTTCACTACTGTCAACAGTTGTAGGATATTTTTTACTTAAGTTTTCCACAAAAAAATGATTAATCCTGAAATAATTAAAATTGCATCTGATACAAGCAATTGTGGAACTAAAAAAAATTCATATCTAGTAGCAACATCTAAAAATAAAATTTGCGGTGATATAATTACAGTAGAGATTGAAATTTCTAATAATAAAGTTGAAAGAATGCTTTATGATACAGAGGGATGTATATTTTGCCAAGCCTCTGCCAGTTTACTTGCTAAAACAGTTAAAAAATCAAACATTGAAAATATACGAATTGACATAAATTTGATTAATATGTCGCATAAAAGCAAAAAAATTGTACTTAAAAAAAAATACAAACCATTCAGAAAACTATTTCAACAAAAATACAAAGAAAGATTTGATTGTATTCTTTTACCCTTTAATGCTTTGTTAAAAGTTGTTAATAACGTTATATGAAGAAAATATTAATTTTATTTATTATTATGTTTAGTTTTTTTACTAAAGGAAATGCTCAATACGAACAATTAGCAACTGATTTTTCTTTTAAAGATATTAATGGGAATAGTATTGAATTAGCTAATTATAAAGAAAAAGTTATCGTAGTTGTAAATGTAGCTAGTAGATGTGGCTTTACCAATCAATACGAAGGTCTGCAAAAATTGTGGACTAAATACAGCGATAAAGGTCTAGTTGTTATAGGCATACCTTCTAATAATTTTAGACAAGAACCCGGATCTAATAAAGAAATTAAAGAATTTTGCGAAACTACTTTTGGCATTGATTTTCCTATTTCTGAAAAAATGAGTGTAGTTGGATCGGAAGCTCATCCTTTTTTTTTATGGGCTAAAAAAAATTATGGTTCTAGTGCAGTACCAAAGTGGAATTTTCATAAAATTATAATTGGTAAAAATGGAAAAGTTGTTGAAACATTTGCATCAATTACTAAACCATCTTCCAAAAAATTTATCTCCGTAATAGAAAAAGAAATTAAAAATTAAAACTCATACCGTCAAATGCAGGAACTATATTGGGAGGAAGTAGTTTCTTAAGTTTCATATAATCAAATTCAACATGAAGATTAGTGAAAATTGTTTTTTTTGCTTTAAACTCCTTTGCTAAAATTAAAGCTGCTTCTAGATTAAAATGTCCTGGGTGAAATTTTGTTCGTAGACAGTCAATTATTAGATAGTCTAAATTATATAAAAATTTTCTATTTTTTTTTGGAATAAAACTACAGTCACTTAAATATGCAGTCTTATTAATAATATACGCAGTAGCTTTAATTAATCCATGTTGTACTTCAAATGATGTAATTTTTATTTTATTCTTTCCTTTTTTAATAGTAAAAATATCTTTAATTTTATTATCTTTTAATATCGGTATATAACCCTGTTTCTTTTTAAAACAAAAATCATATTTTATTTTTAATTCTTTTAATGTTTTGTCGCTTCCATAAATATCAATTTTTTTTTTATATTTCCAAAAAAAAGGCCTTAGTTCAAAAATTCCTGATGTTTGATCGGCGTGTTCATGTGTATAAATAACAGCATCAACATCATTAATATTATTTTGTTTAAATTGAATTTTGATATCAGGCGATGTATCAATCAAAATTGAAATATTTTTGAACTGAAAATGAGCACAACATCTTGTACGTATATTTTTCTTATTATTTTTATCACAATTACCCCAATAACTAGTAATCCAAGGTGAACCTAATGAACTACCACAGCCCAATATTGTAAATTTATTTTTCAATTAAGTTGTCCAAATAGTCTAAAAAAATTTGATGATGTTATTTCGGCAAATTCAATAGGTTTTAAATTTTTAATTTTAGATAGAAAATTTACTGTATGTACTATGTGAGAAGGCTCGTTTGGTCTCCCTCTTAATGGTTCAGGTGAAAGATAAGGAGAGTCAGTTTCAACTAATATCTTATTATTTGGCAGGGATAAAAATGTCTCAGCTAAGTCTTTTGATTTCTTAAAAGTTACAACTCCACTTGCCGATATATAACACCCCAAGTCAATTAACTTATGTGCAAATTTTTTTGATCCAGTAAAACAATGTATTAAAGCTTTAAAATCTTTATTTTTTTTTTCATTTTTAATCATTTGATAGGTATCTTCTTCTGCTGATCTGGAGTGTACAATCAACGGAAGATTTAATTTTTGTGCTGCTTTTATATGTTCCAAAAATATTTTTCTTTGAATTGGTCTCTCTGAGTAATCGTAATGATAATCAAGACCAGTTTCTCCTATACCAATAATTTTTTCATTTAAACTTACTTTTTTAATAATTTCTTCTTCATTTAAGTTTTTGTAATCTTTTGTTTCGTGCGGGTGTATTCCATAAGTGCCATAGACGTTATGATATTTTTTTATAATTTTTAAAATCTGCGTATAGCTTTCATTTGTAGTTGATATACTAAGCATGAACTTAACGTTATTTTTTAAAGCTCTTTGGATTACTTCATCCAAATTTGAACTCATTGGTTCGTATTCTAAATGGCAATGTGAATCAATTATCATTTTCTATTTTTTTAAAAAGAATTGTTGTTTTTTTGAATTCTAAATTGTGATCAAATATATTTTTATTATTTATTGATTTTAATAATCTATCTTCTTTTTTCAAGTTCATAATATCTAAAATTTTATCACTACTAATAGGAATAATTGGACTCAATAGAATACTTATATTTTTAATCTGTGTAACAATGGTGTAAAGTATATTGTTCATTCTATCGAGATTTGTTTTTTTTAATGCCCAAGGCTCTAAATCATTAAAATATTTGTTTGCACTAAAAGAAAACTCTACTACTTTCTTTAGATAATTATTCAAATCCTGTTTATCCATATCTTCGACTAGTTCCTCCACCCTATCTATTAGATTGTTTATTAAATTTGAATCAACTTTTTCTATTTTGGTTGGTTTGGGCAACATTCCAGAGCAGTTTTTTTCAAGAAAACTAAAAACTCTTTGACACAAATTTCCAAAATTGTTTGCAAGATCGTTATTTATACAATTCTTCAGATTTTCCATAGACACATTACCATCATTCCCTAGTGAAACTTCTTTAATGAGATAATATCTTAATTGATCAATTCCGTACTTTTCAATAATATCTAATGGGTCTAAAATATTACCTACTGACTTAGACATTTTTTTATCATCAGATAAAATCCAACCATGTCCATAAATTTTTAAAGGTAATGGTATTTTAGCTGCCATTAAAAAAGCTGGCCAATAAACAGCATGAAATCTTAAGATATCTTTTCCAATTATATGAACATTAGCAGGCCAGTAATCTTTATAAAGTTTATTTTGAACGTCAGGAAAATTAAGTGCACTAATATAATTTGTGAGAGCATCTAACCAAACATAAACTATATGTTTATTATTATTTGGGACTGATATACCCCACTTAAACGATGTTCTACTAATAGAAAGGTCATTTAAACCACCTTTAACAAATTGAGTAATTTCATTATTTCTCGATTTTGGAGATATAAAGTCAGGATTTTTTTCGTAGTGCAGTAAAAGTTTTTTCTGCCATGCTGATAGTTTAAAAAAATAGGATTCCTCTTCAAACCAATCAACAGGAGAACCTGATACTTTTGCAATTTTATTTCCACCTTCAGACATTATTTCATCTTCAGAATAATAAGCTTCATCAGAAACTGAATACCAGCCTGCATATTTAGAAAGGTAAATATCACCTGATTCAACTAGTTTATCCCACATAGCTTTAACTGAGTCATGATGCCTTTGTTCGGTAGTACGAATAAAATCATCTATAGAAAGATTGAGTGATTTAGCTAACTTTTTGAATTTTAACGAGACTTCATCGCAAAATATTTTTGTTTCTTTATTGTTTTTTTCAGCTTCTCTTTGTATCTTTAAACCATGTTCGTCTGTGCCAGTTAAGAAGTAAACATTTTTACCCTCAAGTCTTTTAAATCTAGCAAAAACATCAGCTACAATGCTGGAATAAGCATGACCCATGTGAGGATTTCCAGAGGGATAATAAATAGGCGTAGTTATATAAAAATTATTGGACATTTTTTAATTTTAATTCAATTGTATTCAAAACAGTATTTATATTAAGATTATATACAATAAAATCATTTATTTTATTAATTATTATAGATTTTAAATTTATTAAGAAATCAATATCATTTTCACTCTTATTAATTAATGTAAAAAAGAATTGGTCAACTAAAAAAATAGACAAATTGATTAAGGTTTTATTTTTATCTTTTTTATATGCATGTAAAAGTCTTTTTAAAACTAAATAAATATTGTCACGTGTATTGATTTTATATTTTTCAAGAAGGATATTATAGTTAATGAAAAGCCCTGGTGTTAAATTATTTTTATTATCGATCATAAGATTAATTTTTTTATTTTCAAGAAGATATTCTATTATTTTACTTTTTTGTTCTAATTTAAGATAAATATTATTTTTTAAACATCGAGAAGAAATAGTTTCAATTAATTTAGCTTGTTGATTATTTATTAGAATAAAATAATTATTTGTACCTGGTTCTTCTAGAGTTTTTAGTAAAGCATTAGCTGAATTTGAATTTAAAAATTCAACCTCATCAATAATTACAAATCTTGGGTTGTCTGAAAGAGTAGACCGAGAAAGAACTGCTTTTAAATTTCTTATGTCGTCGATTTTTATATTTTTACCTTCTTCTGCTTGAAGGAAAATAACATCCGAACATGATTCATTTAATATAGAATTATAAAAAATTGAAGAAGTATCAATTAATTTATCTTCAACATTATAATTTGTTTTCTCTTTTTGAGAATAAATATAATTTAGAAAATGAAAAACAAGTGTAAATTTACCTATTCCTTTCTTTCCATTCAATAAAAGAACTTTTGGAAGCAAATTAGCATTGTAAAGTTTTATCAAGTCATCGAGAAATGCATCTAAAGAAATTAATTTTGTTGAATAAAAATGACTCTGTTTATTTTTTAACATTTTGTATTTACTTTATTTTTTTGACAACAAGATCAAATATTTTTTTTTCAAGTTCGGGTGTGTTGTGAGATGAATCAAATATGTAATAATTTTTATTTTTTTTTGCAATATTTATATAAGCCTTTTGTGCTTTTTTATAAAAATTAATTTTTAATTTATCGAATTTATTAATTTTTTTTCTTTTCTTAATTCTATCAAAAATTGTTGTAAAATTTGACTTTAAAACTATTGTTAAATCTGTTTTTAAACCATTTAAAATATAATCTTGATTTAAAATATTAAATTTTTTTTCAATGTTATTTCCTATTACTTGATAGGCATAGGTAGAATCGATAAAGCGATCACATATAACAATTTTTTTTTCTTTTTTTGCTTTTAGTATAAATTTTTGAATATGTTCGTTTCTGGAAGCACACATTAAATAATAGTCGGTAAGACTATCAAACTGGTTTGCATTTTTGGAAAAAATTAAATTTCTTATTTTTTCAGCAGTCCTACAACCGCCTGGTTCTCTTGTTTTAATGCTATTTAAATTATTATTTTTTAAATTTTTATGTAATTTATCTATCTGATAGCTTTTGCCCGTTCCTTCAACACCTTCAAATACGATAAAATAAAATTTTTTTTTATGCATCTCCCCAGATCATATAGTTGAAGGAAGTCAAAATACTTAGTAAAAAATTAACTTTTTTAACTTTATCAGCTGCAAATACTGGTATGATTTTAACTAATTCTTGTTTGTTGTAAATTTTTATTTCTGCAATTTCTTCGTCTTTTTTAATAGGTGCTTTTATGGGACCATCGTACTCCAAAAACACCTCAAAACCTCTTAGGTTTTTCTTGTAAATAGTTGTGTAGACATCTTCTTTTGTATAGCCATTTATAGTTTTATCATTACCAAGCCATGTTTCAATTTTAAAAAAAGTTTTTTCTTTCTTGGAAATTTCAAATGTTTCAGTATTTGTAAGACCCCAAGTTAACAATTTTCTAGACTCTTTTGATCTTAGTGCATTTGTTTTGAATCCACTACCAACTGCAATAAGTCTACGCTTGTCTTTTTTTATAGAACTAGCGAGCGAATATTGTTCAACAGCTAAGTGACCAGTTTTAATACCATCAACCCCTATATTTTTATAAAGTAAGGAATTTCTGTTACCTTGAGATATAGGATTTCCTCCTGTACGATCCCAGGTAAATTCAGTTTCTTTAAAGTACTCATAATAATCTGGGTAATTTTTTATTAAATATGTAGACATCAATGCAATATCTCTTACTGTTGAGTAATTATCTGGATTATTAATACCAGATGAATTTGCAAAATTTGTTGATTCCATACCAATTTCTTGTGCTTTTTCATTCATTAAAGAAACAAAGTTCTCCTCTGTACCCGCAATCCCTTCAGCTAAAGCTACACAAGCGTCATTGCCTGAAGCTACAATTATTCCTTTAAGTAAATTTTCAACTGATATTTCGTCGTTAACCATTATAAACATAGAAGAATAACCAGCCTGAGACATTCTCCAGGCTTTTTCAGATATTGTGACCTTGTCATCAAGTGAAATTTTATTTTCAGTCAATAAGTCAAAGGCTACTATTGCTGTCATTATTTTAGTCATAGAAGCTGGATGTATACTGTGATCTGGTTGTAATTCGTAAAGGACTTTACCTGACAGAAAATCTATTAGAATTGCAGTTCTGGCTTTAATATTGGGGCTAGACTCGGCACTAGTAATTAATGAGATAAAAATAATTATAAAAATTTTAATATAATTAGTCATTAATTTTAATATCCAAGTCTTCAAAATCTGAATCATTTAGAACAATGTAGTCATTTTTAAGTTTTTTTATAGTGTTATATGGGCCCATTAATAGCTCGTAAGATTTATTATCTTTTTTATTAATATATATTAGTTGATAATTAGAATTTTCTAAAATTGAAATTAATCTCTTTTTAAGTAGTTCTGCCGATTTTAAACTATAAAAATTAGCAACTAAAATTGAATAATTTTTTATCTTATTTTTTTTAATATTATTTTTTTTTGATAAATTATCTATATTAATTTTAGTGACAGGAGCTTTATTTGCTATTACTTTTTCAATATTCTCAGTTACTGCTTTTTTAGCTATAAATGATTTATTCAGTTTAATTTCACTAATCTCAACATAGGGAAAGTTTAAATCGAGACTTAAGTTTTTTGCAATATTATTTGATATTAATACTTTGTAAAAGGAATCATAATTGATTTTTTTTTTAATAGTTACTTCTACAAATTTTTTATTAGCAGGGTTAGAAATTCTTATTTTAGCACCCACTCTTAATTTATTATGGGAAACATAAAACTTATCATTTGTAATTTTTTCAGAAGATTTATTTTCAATATATGCAAAACCTTTTGCTGAGTATGCAAAATTATTTTTACCTATATATGTGTTGTTTATACAAGATGTTAAAAAAAAAAGTAAAATTATTTTATATTTCATTTTTAAAATTATTTTTTAAAGTGCAGACTGCAAGAGCAAATCTCAAAGATCTATTCCAGTTTAAGATTTTTTCATAATTAGAAAATACTAAATAAGCCGGAGTGTATGTGTTAGCGCCAGGTATTATATCTATATCTGGTGTTATAATTGCAGCTTCTAAATTTAAATCAACCTTAAGATTGTTGTAGTTTTCAATATATTTTTTGAAATATTTTACCTTATTTTTATTTTTAATATTTCTAGCTGATGAATTAAGAAATTTATTTGGAATATTGTTATTTAATTTAATTTTTATAAAACAAGGAGTATTTTTTTTCCATCCAATCTTATTAAGATAGTTGGCTGCTGAAGCAAAGGAATCTTCAGTTTTTTTTAATTCTATTGTTGTGTTTTTATTGTAGTCAATTGCGTAATTTCGAATAGTTCTTGGCATAAACTGAAAGTTTCCGAATGCACCAGCCCAAGAGCCAAATAATATTTTTTTATCTATAATTTGTTCGTCTACAAGTTTTAGCAAAATTAATAATTCTTTTGTAAAAAAATCACTTCTTCTTTTATCAAAACTAAGAGTAGCTAATGATGATACAATATCCATTTTGCCTAAATATTTACCAAAATTAGTTTCAATGCCCATAAGAGCTAGTAATAATTCTTTTTCAATTTTGAATTCTTTTGAGATTTTATCTATTGTTAATTTTTCTTTTTTATATAGAGCCAGACCCTTCTTAACTTTATTTTTACTTGTTCTTTTTTTTATGTACGTAAAAGTATTTTCATAAAATTCTGGCTGAAATCTATCGTACTCAATAACTTTTGGTATAAATATCGCATTGGACATTACATCATCTACAACTTTTTTTGAAACTCCAGATTTAACTGCCTGTGTTTTAAATTTTTTTACCCATGTATTAAACTCAGAATTACTTGTAAAGGCGCTACTTTGCAAAAAAGAAAATATTAGTAAAATATAAATACTTATTAGTTTTTTAACCATTTTTTTAAGTAACATAAAAAAAAAGACAAGACTAGATTGAATAAGAATCCATATTGTTATTTATCACCATTGATAGTATTAAGTTGCTTATTACTTAAGGAGAGGTGGCTGAGCGGTTGAAAGCACTGGTCTTGAAAACCAGCAAAGGGGCAACTCTTTCGTGGGTTCGAATCCGACCCTCTCCGCCA
>MDTF01001279.1_pt1 | contig 10863 bp, 10 predicted proteins | sample 811191 | NCBI WGS metagenome assembly MDTF01 (sample SAMN05326649, study PRJNA326480) | marine metagenome | isolation source: seawater | place: Southern Ocean | collected 2011
GCAAATAACAAAATCTGTTATGCCATGGGTAGAATACATCTTCATAATATGCCAAAGAATTGGTTTGTGGCCGATTCTAATCATTGGCTTTGGAATATTATCAGTCTCTTCACTAATTCTTGTTCCAAATCCGCCCGCTAATATTACAGCTTTCATAAAAATACTCTCGCTAAATTTAAATTAACTTTTTTTGTTTAGCAAGTAGAAGTTGAACGCAACTTCTTGCACTATAAATTTTCTTCTAATAACTATCACATTTACAAATGAATCCAAGCCATATTCAAAATAGAAAACAATGCCTGAAATGATGGAAACATTTAATCCCAGATATTATCTTTTACCCAGTTTCCATCCTTATCCTTTCCCCAAACCCTTTCATCTCTATAAGAGTCAGCAATTCTATCAAATTCGTCTTCACTCATGTTGACATATTCCAACCACCTATATAGATCTTTAGGTTTTATGTGGTCCATCTCTCGGACAATTCGAATGCCTTCATCCCTAGTCATTATACCATCTCTAATATCCTTGATGGTATGGTCGGTTGCCCTTCCATAACCAAATTTAATAAATTTCATATAATCATGAATGCCATTTTCGTGCATATCATCCAAATTTGATATCATTCTATACGTTCTTTCAAACTTTTCTGAATTCTCTTTAAATCCATATTGCTTGGCAATATTAGCATTATTATTCCCACTCCATTCAACATAATTAGATATAAATATCCCTCTGGTACCAATACTTTTAATGTCATTATCACTAGGAAATTTAAACCCTAGTAACTCATGTTCTTTAATTTCATCTCTACCGTGATGCCCTAAAAAATCGTTCCAATCATATCCCCTGAGGCAATGCTCCAATCTATATCGCTGGGTAAATTCAACATAATCATTGTATGAGTGCATTCCGCCTATATCCATAAAACCATGCTCACCATATATTAGTAACGGTATTTTCTTTTCAACAGCAGCAATAAAAGGATAGGTAAATATTCCACTATGTCCTTGCCAATTCATATCCCCCATTAATTTAAATCCTATTCTATTCATGCGTTTTAATAGATTTATACTTGGTGTAAAAAATATATGATCACATCCAAAAGCGTCTCTCATATTATGTAGATTCTCATAGCCTGTTTTAGTCCAGTTGTTCGCATTATAAGTTACCAACAGAGGGTTCATATTGAATACATTTTTTATCATATGAACTTGGAAATAGCTATCTTTACCACCACTTACTGGAATTATGCAATCATAATTGGCATTATCTTGATTTTTATATTGATCTAACAATCTCTGAAGTTGCTTTTTTCTTCTATCCCAATCTATGTCAACCTTTTGATTTGAAACGTTGCAACCACTGCACACCCCATTGTCATCAAATTCTACTGGAATTGCCGCAGAAGAAGGCATTACACATTTTGTACAATATTGTATTTTATCTTTCATATTCATTATTTACTTTTAAAAAACTCCATACTCTTTTCTAATGTCTATTTTTGCCTGTTCAAGTGATTTTTTAGCATGATAATAACTATGCTCTTTAAAATGAAATATATTACCTGCAGCAACTGCTGAAGGATCTGACTCTTCAAAACACTCAACAAAATCATAATAATCTCCGGCACCGCCTAACGCGATAACAGGAATATTTACCTTGTTCACTACCATGCTAATTGTTTTTAGGTCATATCCTTTAGATGTACCATCTCTTGAAATATCATTTAATAAAATTTCGCCTATTCCATCTTTTTCCAAAATATCGCACCATTGACTAACTGTATATTCCGATCTATTCTTACCATGTTCAAAATAAACAAAATTATCTTTATAATCCACACAAGCAACTAAAGCCTGTGAACCAAAAATTTCTACTGCTCGAATGAGTAATGAATTATCAAAAAACATGCCTGAATTTAGCACAACTTTGTCTGCTCCCATTTGTAGCATACTTTGAATGTCATCAATTGTTCTAATTCCTCCTCCAAATGTAAGAGGAACAAATATATTTTTGGAAATTTCACTTAATAAATCTAATTTATTATTTGATATCTTTATCTTATGATCGTCTCGACGACTATCATATTCATTTAATTCTGAAATATCTATATAGATTATCTCGTCAACAGCCCAATCACTAAACCTTTTAACTTGATTTATTGGGTTACCAATAATCTGGTGTATTTTGAAATTTTCACTCCTGACAATCATTCCATTTTTTAAAAAAATACAGGGTATCAGTCTCTTTCTCATTATGCTATCTTTTTAATTTTTGAAAACTCTTCTAATATTTTTAGACCAGCTTTATGACTTTTTTCAGGGTGAAATTGACAGCCATAGATATTTTTATATTTTATTGCCGACACAATTCCAAAATCTGAATCTACCATAACGATACTTGGGTCATCAGGTTGAGCGTGAAAGCTATGTACATAATAAAAATCAAAATGCCGGTGTTTTTCCAAACCTAAAAAATTAGAACACAGTTGACTGTCTGCCCAACCTATTCTTGGTATTTTATAATGATCATTTATAGGCAGTCTAACCACTTTTCCACCTACCAAGCCTAAACCTTCAAAACCACTCGATTCTTCACTAGAATTAAAAAACATTTGCATACCCAAACAAATACCCAAAATTGGTTTGTTTTCAATCAAAACCTCACTTTTTAAACTATCAAACATATTCAATTCTTTTAACCTTGAAATACCGCTAGCAAATGAACCCACACCTGGAAGAATAAACTTATTGCACTTTTTTAGATCTTGATAATTGTTAGTGACAAAATAATCAATTTTGAGATAATCTAGTGCATTAATGACAGATTGTAAATTTGAATTTCCTAAATTAATTAACCCAATCACTTAATTATCCTTATATAAAATCATAATTTTCAAACATATCAAATTGCACCGACTCCCCTTTTTTTGCACCTCTTTTTATTATTTTTCCTATAATTTTCTCTAAATATTTTGGAGCTAAACCATATCCAGGTCGAATAGACCTTATACATTCGGTAGTAACAATCTCTCCTGGCTTAACATCCTTTACAAAATACAAAGAACGACGAAATTTAACATTTCCTTGCTCGCTCGACTTCCGGCCATAATCAACTTTACCGAGCGCCTTCCATGCCGTTTTAGCGCCTGTACATAATCTTTTTAACTCTTCCGATTCTAGTGAGAAAGAATCATCAGGGCCGCCACCATTGCGATCTAAAGTTACGTGCTTTTCAATAATCGATGCACCAAGGGCTACGCTAGTAATAGCTGTCGTATTGTCAATTGTATGGTCTGATAGACCAGTAACCAAACCAAACTTTTGTTGCATATCGACAAGTGTTCTTAAATTATAATCCTCGGCTGGGGCAGGATAACCACTGACGCAATGCAATATAGCTAACTCCTTGCATCCACCTTCTCGTGCAACCTCAATAGCCTCTCGAATCTCTTCAGCATCTGCCATACCTGTTGAAATAATCATAGGTTTTCCAGTTTGCGCTACATACTTTATTAAAGGAATGTCCACTACCTCAAATGAAGCAATTTTATATGCCAATGTATTTAAGTCTTCCAATAAATCAACAGCTGTATTGTCAAATGGCGAGCTAAATATAGTAATGCCGACTTTTTTAGCATAGTCAAATAAAGGCTTATGCCACTCCCATGGCATAAATGCACATTCGTATAATTCATACAAGCTTTGCCCAGCCCAAAGACCATCTGTTAATTGAAAATCAGGTAATTTGCTATCAATTGTCAAAGTATCGGGAGTGTAAGTCTGCAACTTTACGCAATCAGCACCAGATGACTTAGCCATATCTATAATTTTGTATGCATTATTAATGTCACCGTTGTGATTTGCTGACATCTCTGCAATGATATACGGTGAAAAGTTGTTACCAATTTTTCGACCATTAATTGCAATAAAACTATTCATTATCCTTCTTAATTGTTATATTAAACCTTTCCCCATTCTTGTAAAAAAAGACTGGGAATCGATCTGGGTCACATATTCTAATTAAATCAAACTGTTCAGATATCCCTTTATTTACATCAATCTCACTATCCTTTGGCGATCTTTTCGGCCAGTATGTGCTATCAATGTTAGACTGTTTCTTTGGTTTTATAGTATTGTAATTTACAATTGCAAAATCCATTAATTCTAGTTCTGAATTAAAAATTAATTCATTAATTTCATCAAAAAGAGCTGTTTTTGGAATTGACACAATAGTCTTCTTCCAAATATCACCAGTATCAACCTTATCCTCCGCTTCCAATAAACTTAAAGTAATATCGGTTGCTCCGTTGATAATTTCCCACACATGTGGACTCCATCCTCTACCATGTGGCAAGTCACTTGCATGAATAACCAACGTTTTCATAAATTTACCTCTTTCCAGTTTTGATATTATGTCAGAACATGAGATCAGAAATAGAATGTCGCCAGAAGTCAATTCTTCCTTTGAATGGATGATACTTATTTGATGGTTCTTATTTTTTTCTACCCATTTATCTATATAGGTATTTACAGGGTTCTCTATAGATGAAATCAATATTGAAATATTCACAATTTCTTATCTATTATTACGCTCACAACTCTCGTCAATCCAAGCCCGTCCGATATCTGTTGAGCAATATCGCTGACATCTTTCATCCAACTTATTACATCATTTATCATACTTGATAATTCCTTTCTGTCTTGCAATAACTTAATCGCATTCTTTTTTGCAAGAGATTTAGCGATAGTGTTTTGATTTTCAGCAATGACAATCTGAATTGTTGGCAACCCCAAACAACATCGTTCCCAAGTGGTGGCTCCAGCTGCACCAATTGCCACATCAGAATTTGCCATAATTTCGGCCATATTATCTACACCGACCTTAACTGCCGTCTTATAAGGCAAAGTACTCACTATAGCTCGGATATTTTCTAGGTGAGGCGCAGACTCTCCCATAACAACAACAATGTTTATATCGTTTGGTAAATTACACATTCTCAGCTCATTTATAAGTTGTCCGGTAACATTATCAACGTCAACACCGCCCATATTAATAAGCAATTGCTTAAACTCTGGCTTACTACGACGTTCTATACTATACGGTCTCCATTTTGCAAACTCAGGCCTGAGCAGTGCATATTGCGAGCCTAATAATAATTCACAGTTTTTGGGCACAAGTACTGCATAATCATTCTTTTGACGACCAAATGTTTGATCAAGCAAAATATCACACTGATGTTTTCGATCGGCCAAATCATCAATCACCATTAATTTTTCACAATATGGTTCGAGCTTGCGTTGCCAATCTTCATCCAAAGCGTAATGGTCAATAATCAGCCAATCAATTTTTTCTGATTTGAGCTCGTTAATGCAGTCATTGGCGTCTTGTTGTTGGGTTACTCCCAACCAATGAGAATGCGATAATTTATTGTCAACCCTGTTCTCTTCTGGCAATTCCAACTCATAAACATTAAATCCACTTGAATAAATCTTATTAACTAAATTACCCTCATGTTTACGGCAAATAAATTCGACATTAACGCCATTACCTTTTAACACTTTTGCCAGAGTCAGGCATCGCATAACGTGGCCTGTTCCCATTTGCAAAGAAGCATCAACACGAAAAACAATTTTCATGAAAACACATTAGCTTCTTGCAAAACTCTATACATAGCCTCTGCCCTTATCCAGTCCTCCAGAGTGTCAATATCTTGAACTAAATACCTAGGGAGAATATACGGCGTTGACATTTCAGAAAAAAGTGGTAACTCATCTTTAAAGGCTTGCGCTTTTCCCCAATAGAACTGACCTGCATCATGGTATGCCTCTTCCAAATCTTGAGACCGTGTATTAAGGTGCCGTGGATAAAACATATTCATTTTATTGTCCTGAACAATCTTTACCGCTCTTTGAATGGGAAACGCAAACTTTGTTACACTAAAGCAATAATCAGCTCTCAAGTATTTTAATTGTTGAAAAGCTTCAGATATTGTTTGTGACTGTATGAATGGTGCAGTTGCATATAAACAACACACATTCTCAATGGGGTTGTCATTATCTTCCATCCACTCAATGGCATGCTTGATAACTGGAATAGTTCCAACAAAGTCATTAGACAACTCAGCTGGTCTAATAAATGGCACTTTAGCACCATATTTCTTTGCAACTTCTATAATTTCATCGTCATCGGTAGAAACAATTAGTTTATCAAAGCAATTGCTCTTAAGGGCAGCCTCAATAGAGTATGCAATAATCGGTTTACCATTAAACTCTTTGATATTTTTTTTCGGGATGCGCTTACTACCCCCCCTGGCAGGTATTACGCATATATTCACTGCAACACTCTTCTCAGGGTACGCACTACTTCATCTTGTTGGTCTGTTGTCATAGCATGAAATAAAGGAATGCTGATTGCTCTATTGTAATAAGATTCTGAATTAGGAAAATCTCCTACTCTAAATCCAAGCTGAGAATAATATGGTTGAGTATGAATTGGAATGTAATGTACATTTACACCAATACCATTCTGTCTAAGCTCATCAAAAATCTGTTTACGATTTTTATCAATTTTTTCCAAGTCTATTTGAATCGGATACAAGTGCAATGCAGAATAACTATCGTTACTCTGGTAAGGCCCTATTATTGGCAGGCCACTTAGTAGCGAATCATATCTTTCTTGAAGAGTATGTCGCTTAGCAATAAATTCATCAAGCCTTTGCATTTGACTAGTACCTAATGCAGATTGCAACTCAGTCATACGATAATTGAATCCTAAATCAACTTGTTGGTAATACCAATCACCATCTGACTTATTTGTCATCAAACTCTCTTCACGTGTAATTCCATGACTACGATAAAGTTGCATTTTATCAACAAGATTCTTCGAATTAGTAATTGCTAATCCACCTTCTGCAGTTGTTATAATCTTAACTGGATGGAAGCTAAAAACAGTAATATCGGAATATTGACACCCACCAACAGGCTTGTCCAAATATTTTGAACCGATTGCATGAGAGGCATCCTCAATAATCTTAAAGCCATACTCTTGACTAAGGGCATGAATTTTTTTCATGTCACAAGATTGTCCAGCAAAGTGCACTGGTATCACAATCTTTGGTAGTTTATTTTCTTGTTGTGCATGAATTAGTTTTTTCTCTAATTCTCTAGCAGACATATTATACGTCCGGGTATCAATATCTACAAAATCAATCTTTGCACCACAATATAAACCACAATTTGCAGATGCGGTAAAAGAATTTGGACTGGTCCATAACCAATCACCTTTTCCAAGACCCAAAGATAAACAAGCAATATGCAACGCTGATGTGGCACTATTGACTGCAATTCCATGTGCCGCATTGCAATAATCAGATACTGTTTTTTCAAATAAAGGGGTTTGTGGCCCTTGAGTTAAAAAATCGGACTGCAAAGCATTTACAACCGAGTTTATATCAGTCTGATTGATATCTTGCATTCCGTAAGGAATCATTGTTAAATACTACCTATTTTATTATAATTTTTCTCAATCCAATCCTTCAAGGTATCAATACTCATCCAATCCTTATTATTGTCAGAGCAATAGGTGAAATTTGGATCAACCTTTACTCCACCATTTATTCTCAATGGGTCATTGCTCCAATTATTAATAGAAGGCAAGACTTTAAAATAATCTGCATACTCATAAGTGTAAATCGCATCCTCTAGACCTATCATTTGTTCATGTAGTTTTTCACCAGGCCGTATGCCTACCAACTTATGTTTCGCATCACAAGAGACTGCCATAGCAAGATCTGTAACTTTCATGGAGGGTATTTTTTTGACATAAATCTCACCACCTACCATATCATTAAAAACATGCCACACTAACTCCACACCCTCTTCTAATGAAATCATAAATCTAGTCATTCGTTCATCTGTAATTGGTAAAACTCCACTCTTAGCAATTGATAAAAAAAATGGAATCACCGAACCACGTGACCCCATAACATTTCCATACCTTACAACTGAAAAGCGCGTATCGTGAACACCAGCATAAGAATTACCTGAAACAAACAACCTGTCTGAAGCTAATTTAGTTGCTCCATAAAGGTTTACAGGGTTACTAGCCTTATCGGTGGAAAGTGCAACTATGCGCTTAACATTCCTGTCAATACAAGCATCAATAAGGTTCATTGCACCGTTAATATTCGTTTTGACACACTCAAAAGGGTTATATTCGGCAGTAGGGACAATTTTTGTTGCAGCTGCATGTACAACATAGTCAATGCCATCTAGGGCACGACTCAGTCTGTCTTTATCTCGTACATCACCAATAAAAAACCTAACCCGCTTATCATCTTTAAAAAGTTGCGCCATTTCCCACTGCTTCATCTCATCACGTGAAAATATTACTATTCTATTTGGATTATATTTTTTTAGAGTCATACGAACAAAGGCATGACCAAATGACCCTGTTCCGCCAGTAATTAAAATATTTGAATTAGTTAACATATATATTGTGTTTTCCAGAAAATTGAATTTTAGTATACCAAAAAAATGTATTAAAGATAATGTTCAAAAGTTGCTATAAGGCTCTAATAACCCTATTCTTTAGACCACGAAAATAGCCTTTTATCTGCCCATTAAAACTCCATCCAAGGATATCAATCAATTCATTATTAGTTAGACTCTTATTAGCCATTTCAGTTTTAGCCCACAATGAACAATCTACAGCCTCCTTAGGGTGGTTATAAAATAAAAACAAAAAGTTTTTCTTTACCCAATCTAAACTTTCAACCTCCACAAGCCTATCGAAATATTCTTGAGATTTATTATTCGTTGGAATATCATTGCCTCGAGTCGAAATAAACGGGCCACATATTGAGACTTTACAGCCACAATAAGCTGCATATATTACGTGTGAACCCATTACAGGAGTTGTAACAAAGTTAAAATAATCTAACAATGTTCTCATTCTGATTAATGAATTTTTGTCATAAGGATTTGCTCCAAATACATACTTAAGCCCACGTAAAGTAATACTATCAAGTAAGATCTTATCAACAGGACCGCCCCAGAAAATACAAACAAATACTTCATCAAACGACTCTTTTATTGTCACAAGATAGTCAAGGTAGTCATTAATTATAGAGTAGCTTATCGGGTGAGAATCAGACTCATGTGGTATGAAAGATAATAATGAATTTTCATTTCTAGTAACGCCTGTATAAATAGTATATGAAAATGGCAAACCATCAACATATACTTTTAAATATCCTAAAGAATTTAATAATAATTTTTGTTCTGTTTTCGCAACAACAACAGGGACATCATAGGGCAAACCATTACAACCAAGATCATACTCAGACACCGAATCCCACCATATCCATCCGTGAAGCCAAGTGCAAAAAGATTTAGGGGCATACGAAAAAGAGAGGGAGTCTGCTAATAAATTTGAAAAACCAAATCTATCAACATCATTTCTAATCGCGATTTTTTTATAATCAGGAAGTGTGACCATGTGTAGCTATTTTGATTGAATAAATTATGATAAGAACCATTGATTATAGTATTAGAAATGTTACCTTTATTTGGAGCTCATTCTGGACAAAAAAGAACTGTGTTCTCTAGTAAGATCTTTATATGTGCCAGACTCAACAATTCTCCCTTCATTAAAAACAAAAACTTGATCTGAATTTTTTGCCATAGATGGCTGATGTGAGATTGAAATAATTGTAACTTTGTGCGAAATTTTATCTAATGCCTTAATAACAGAACTCTCTGATTCATAATCTAAAGAATTTGTTGCTTCATCTAATACCAGGATACTAGGATGCCTAACTAAAGCCAAAGCAAGTGCAATTCTTTGCTTTTGCCCCCCTGACATCGACACCCCCCTATCTCCAACAGAAGTATCAAGTTGGTATTCAGTTGAGCTAACGAAACTATCAATATTTGCTAAATGTAAAGCATCCCACATTTCTTTTTCTGTTGCACTAGGATTAGACCAAAGTAAGTTATCCCTTATTGATCCATTAAATAAAAACGGAGTTTGCTGGACATAACCAACATGGGCTAAAAATGAATCTAGATCAACCTCTTCTAAAAGATCTCGATCGATAGAAACATGCCCTGATGATGGCCTTAAAAGCCCTATTAAGATATCTATACAGGTTGTTTTGCCAGAGCCTGAAGGCCCTATAAATGAAACATATGAATTTTTCTTAATTGTCATATTGATATCAACAACTGAATTCTTTGTAGTTCCATGAGAATAGCTAACATTATTTAATTGAATTTTGTCTGAAAATCCATCAAAGGAAATTAATTGTTTTTGTTTTTGTTTCTGAAAGATATATCCAAATAGTAGCTCAAATTGATTTAAACTTGGCACGGCCGCGCTGATTGAAGCAAGTGAAGCAACAATTTGTGATGCTATGGGCGTAATTCTAATAAGCGCAACAAGTGCTATAACAACGGCTGAGGGGCTCTCTCCAAATGAGAGAGAAATATACATGGCAACTAACGCCACAATAATGCCGAATGTTCTAAAAATTAATGGTATTGAATATGTTATTGTTTGTGATAAAACTGCATCATTAGCGTGCCTTTCATACACTTTTGAATGGTTATTTATAGCATGCTTTGAACGCCCAAAAGATAGTATTTGTTTCGCATTTAAGAGTGGCTCAAATAACGCTTGAGAAACATCATTACCCGAAATAGTTGTTTTAGTACTTAGCCTTTCAATTAAAGAGCTAGAGCTGGAATACATTATAATAAAAATCAAAAATAAAATAAGTAATGTAATGGAGCTCATAACCACTGACAAAGAAAAGGCAAGGGCCAGCATAAACAATACTTGGACAATATTAGACAC
>MDTF01001280.1_pt1 | contig 10861 bp, 6 predicted proteins | sample 811191 | NCBI WGS metagenome assembly MDTF01 (sample SAMN05326649, study PRJNA326480) | marine metagenome | isolation source: seawater | place: Southern Ocean | collected 2011
AATGATCTTAGATATACACCCCTTACTATCTATATTAAGCTCATTACTAATTATTAATGGATTCTATAATTTATCTAAATTATTTTCTAAATCTAAATACTTAATTTTTTTAGAGAATTATGCTGTTCATGGGATATTAATTTCATTTTTTTTGATTATAAATATTTTTTCAATTGTTTTATATAATTCTTTTTTATTCTTTGGAATTAATGAACTTTATCTAAAAATATTAATAATTTTACTTATCTTAATTGGTTTTTATAGGCCTAATGATATTCAAAAGTTATTTAAAAAGTATATTTTAATAAATACCAAAACTAGATTATTATTATTTATAATTCTTCTAGGTTATTTTATTATATCATTGTTGCCAATCACAGATTCAGACTCACTAGATTATCATATAACACTTCCCTATTTATCTTTGATGAATGAAAATTTTTTTATTCAAAAAGAATGGTTTACCAGTCAATTAGCTGGAGCGGGTGAAGCTTTAATAATATTTGGCCTTTCGATTAATGCTTATAAATTTTCATCAATTTTACAATTTACAGCTTTATTATTGATCGTTGTTGCTATTCTTAATTTAAAGCATGAAAAATACTATTTAAATATAAATAGTAAAATTTTAATATGCTTAGCTATTTTATGTATACCTAGTTTTCTTTTTTTAACATTTACAGCAAAACCACAGTTATTTCCTATTGGTACAAATTTTGTGGCCTTTCTTATGACCTTTTTTATCTTACCATTTGAAAAAAATAATAAAAAATTTATTACTGTTTTTTGTTTAATATGTTTTTTGTGTTTGAGTGCTACACAATTTAAATTTTCATTTTTTTTATCTTCAGGAATAATATTACTATTTTCGCTTATTGAACTATTTAAAAGAAAACTATTATTTAAGGGTATCATTATATTATTAATTTTTTCTATAGTAGTGGTATTTCCAAGAGAATATTATGATTATAAATATTTAAGCCAAGATATAGTTCGTAATTTTTTTTCACCAGCAACCGATGATTATGCTACAGAAACTTTTATTAATTCATTAAAACATGGCACTGGAAATCCAAGATATTTTCCTTATTGGATTTTTTTACCATATAACCAACATTTTTTTAGCTTATCAGTAGTTACTGAAATAGTTGGTTTAAGTATTTTAGTTTTTTTGGTAAATTTTAAATTTAAACCAATAAAAAAGATAGTTTATGCTTCTCTCATATTTTTTATTTTAGCCTTATCATTTGGACAGCCGATGGGTAGATTTTTCATAGAACCATTTTTATGGCTTACTGTAGGTTCTATTATTTATCTTAGCTCAAAGAATAACTTATTATTTAAAATATGTAAAAAATTAGTTATTATTAATTCTTTAATTATTCTTGTCGCATTATCATTTACTATTATAAACTTTTTACCAGGAATATTTTCTATTAAAAACCATAAAAATATTTTAGCAAAATATGCTAATGGATATAATTTATATGAATGGGCATATAAAAATTTACCTAATAACTCTGTAATATTAACAACACATAGATCATACTCACTTTCTAAAAACTCATTTGTAAGCTATGACTTCAGGCTTTACTCTAATACTCAGGAGGAGCTTGATTACTATATAAATTTAATAATCAAAAAAAAACCAACACACATATTATATAACGGTATTGATCATAATAATTCAAAAGATTTCTTTAAAAGTTGTAGGGGTAAATTGACTGTAAGAGGTAAAAATGTGCATCAAGTAAACAAGAGAAATCCATTTAATACTCACATAATTCTACATGATGTATATATTTATGAAGTTGATTTAGATAAATTGAAAAAATGCAAAATAAAATAAATATTTTAATCTGTCATTAAGATATTGCTATAATCTATTTTTATTTTATAAAAATATATAGATGAAAAAAAATTTATATATTCAGTTTGAGACCAATTTCTTTGATAAGATTATAAACAAAAAAAGAATAGAAATGATAGGTCTAATTAAAAAAAATATTAAAATTTCCCAAATTAAAGACTTATTAGATATAGGAACAACAGAAGACTCAAGTGCTGGTAGCTCGAATATCTTTTGTAAAATGCTAAATACAATAACAATACACAAATCTATTTCAAATCAAAAAATTAAAAATAAAAGATTCAAGTCTTGTATAAAAAAATCTATTACTTCAAAATTTTCCAAAGAAACCATCAACACTTTTAAGAGTGATTTAGTTATTTCTAGTGCTACTATTGAGCATGTTGGAAGCCTTAAAAATCAAATTACAAAAGTGAGCAATATGATTTCTTTATCTAAAAAATATGTTGTAATTTCAACTCCTAATCGTTTTTATCCTATAGAGCTTCATACTAAGCTCCCACTAATACACTGGTTGCCTAAAACTTTTTTTAGAAAAATTTTATTATTTTTAAATATGAAGTATTTTGCAGATGAAAAAAATATGAACTTACTTGATAAAAATGACTTAAAAAAAATTTTAAATATTTTTTCTCGAAAAATAGACTATAAAATTTATAATATTTATTTTTTAGGTTTTATTTCAAATTTCTTAGTTATTTGTAAAAAAAAAAAAAATTGATTTAACATTAATGAAAATTCTAGGTCTAAACATAAACCACGCCGATACCTCAGCATGTCTAATTGTGAATGGTAAGATTATCACAGCTATAGAGGAAGAGAGATTTGTTAGAATTAAACATTATGCTGGTTTACCAATAAATTCTATTGAATTTTGTTTAGAACAATCTGAATTAGAAATAAAAGATATAGATTTTATTACTGTTAACTATTCACCAACTGCAAACTTTAAACAAAAAGCTTTTTATAGTATTAAAAATATATCTTCTAAGAGCACTATTAAGAAAATATTAAATTTTAAAAAAAAATTATTTCATACAAGTGATTTAGATCAATACTTAAAAAAAAATAAATTTAAGGGAGAAATCATAAATGTTGAGCACCATGTCAGTCATATTGCTTCTTCTTATTATAACTCTCCATTTAAAAAGTCAGTTGGCTTAACTATCGATGGGTTTGGTGATTTTTGTAGTTCTCAAACATTTTTATGTAATGATAGTAAAATTGAAAGTTTAAAAAAAGTTTACTTTCCCCATTCTTTAGGGATCTTATATCAGTCTATTACCCAATTTTTAGGTTTTAAGAATTATGGTGACGAATATAAAGTTATGGGTCTAGCATCGTATGGAAACCCATCATACTTAGATCAATTTGATAAATTAATTAAATATAATAAAAAGAACCTTTTTTTATTAAATTTGGATTATTTTTCTCACCACACAAATTCAAATTTTTCTTATAATTTTTCAAATGGAATTCCAAGTTTTCCAGACCTATATTCAAAAAAAATTATAGAACTTTTAGGTAAAGAAAGAAATTCAAACGATAAAATTGAACAACGTCATTTTGATATTGCTGCCTCTTTACAGAAGACCTTTGAAAATATTTTATTTTCAATCCTAAATGACTTATATAATGATACTGGTTTAGAAAATTTATGTTTAGCTGGTGGTTGTGCTCTAAACTCAAAGTTTAATGGATTAATTAAAGAGAAAACTCCATTTAAAAATATTTTTATTCAACCTAATGCTGGAGATGCGGGGGGTGCAATGGGCTCTGCTTTGCATTTTCTTCAAAATAAAGATTTTAATAAAAATAAAATAGAACTAATAGATACAAATAAATGTTATTTGGGAACTTCTTACACAAATGAATTTATTGAAAAAAAACTTATAAAGGGTAATGCGTCCTTAAGGCATTATTCATTTAAAAAATTAAATGATGAAGACTTGTATACTGAGGTTGCTGAAAGAATATCCAATAATCAGATTATTGGTTGGTTTAAAGGAAGATGTGAGTGGGGTCCTAGAGCTCTTGGAAATAGGTCTATACTTGCAGATCCAAGAAATCCAAATATTAAAGACATTTTAAATACAAAAATAAAATTACGTGAAAGTTTTAGGCCTTTTGCACCGGCAGTTTTAGAGGAATTGTCTAATGAGTATTTTGATCTAGATTATGCCTCACCTTATATGCTGAATGTTGTAAAAGCTAAACAGCTGGCAAAAGATTCGGTTCCTTCTGTTGTGCATGTGGACAATACTTGTCGAGTACAAACAGTAAGCCAAAAAGATAATTTTCACTTTTATAATTTAATTAAAGAGTTCAACAAATTAACAAATGTACCAATAATACTTAATACATCTTTTAATGAAAATGAACCTATAGTTCTTAACCCTGATCATGCATTTGATTGTTTTAAAAGAACCTCAATGGATTGTTTGGTTTTAGAAAACTGGATAATTACTAGATAGCTTATGAAAATAATACAAGTTTTAGATGAGATATCTAAAAAAAATATTAGTATCGTAAGTGTTGTTAGAATTATTTCCTCATATAAATACCTATCAAAAAATTCAAAAATAATTGTTGCAAACAATCAAGACAAGTTAAAAAAAGTTGGAACTGTAAAAAGTTTATTTAGTAATTTATTCTTTAGCTCAGAAGTTAGCAGAATCTTAAAATCTCAAGAACCTGACATAGTTCATATTCATGGAATATGGAGGCCAATTCATTTTTTTTTTATGTTACATTGTACCTTTCTTAATATTCCAATATTAGTTCAGCCGCATGGAATGCTTTTAAAGGAAGCCTTGAAAAGTAAATCATTCCTTAGTTATACAATTAAACTATTTACACTTTTTATTTTTTATCGATTTTTTTTAACAAAATCTTCATTTATAGCAGTGACCCAAGAAGAGAAAGAATCTATAAGTAAATACTTTCCAAATGCAACAATATCCATTGTAAAAAATCCATTAGCTATTCAGAAAATAAGTTCAAAAACTATTTATAAAAGATTTGTATATTTTGGAAGATTTAATAAACATAAAAATTTAAAAGAATTTATTTCTGCTTTTATTACCGCAAAACCAGCTGATGATTGGTCTTTTCATATTTACGGAATTGAAGATGATGAAAATTATAAAAAAGAATTATTAGATTTAGTCTTAGAATCAGGTTTTCAAAAATCTATTAAGTTTATTAAACCAGAGTTTGATATTAAAAAAAAATTTAAGATTATATCTGAATCTTGGTGCAATGTTTTACTTTCCAAGTCAGAAATATTGAGCTTATCAGTGCTAGAAGCTTTTAGTGTGGGTACTCAAAGTTTTGTAAATAAAAGAATATTTTTTCCAATATGGCTTCAAAAATATTTAATTAGATCTGAGGTAAGTAATTTAAATTTAGTAAAATCTATTAAATTAATAATGAATCAGGATATTAATAACAAAAGAGAATTAAAGAGTGAAATGAAAGATTTGTTTGAAAAAAAATATACCCTTTCTGATGAAAAAAATATTTATAAGGTTTTTTTAAAAAAAATCTTCAAACAACATTTGGTAATTAATCAATTTAGTAACTTCTCTGTATTATTCTCAAATTTACTTAATTCCGTATTAGTTCCTTTCTTAATGGTTTTATCTGTAATTTTTGGTAACTCATCATTTGCAGCAGAGATTGGTGTTTTTCCAGGTATTGTTTTGTTGTTAACCCAAGTTTTTTCTGCCAATGCTAGATCTTTGTTGCTTTATAACATCGATAATAAATTTTACGATCAAGTAATTAATATAAGATTTTATCTTGGAATTTGTATTATGCTTATCGTTACATCATATCAATATTTTTTTACAAATACTGATAACTTTATTACACTATCTATCCTAAGTTTCATTGTGTGCTTATCTTGGATCAATGAAATAAACTTAACTATTCATGAAAAAAATAGATCATCTTTAGTCATTAAATTTTTTTTAATAATTAGCATTTTGTTTTATTTTCTCGTGCTGGCTAATTTTATGTCAAACACTGGCCAGCTTTTAAGTATTCTTAAGTTTTATTTGTTGTTTCATGTTCTATTTTTTGTGTACCATATAAATTTTTTAAATTTTAATATCAAAAATTTTATTAAATATTTTACAAATCAATTTAGAGAGTATTTAGCTGTTGCATCGAGTTTCTTTAATATTATTGGAGTAATAATTTGGAGAATCTCCTTAGTAATGCTTTTAGGAAAATCTATAGCAGGGTTATTTTTTGCTTCATTTGCAATAGCTTCTTTTCCAGGAACATTATTTAATAATATAGTTGGTCAAATTGTTACAATTAATGAAAAACTTAAGATTTTAATTTATAAAATTTCCAACGTACTGTTTGTTTTGTATGTTATTATTATTTTATTTTTGATAACATTAAATCAGACTTATCTTCAAGATTTTGAATTTTATAATTTCTTTAAAATTACCTTAACTTCTTTATTGGGCACACCATTTATGCTTAGAGCCCTATCTAATAGACATGAATTTTTATCTGTAAGTAAGAAATTTCAAAGTAAAATTTTTATAAAAGATGTCATGTATGGTATTTCGATTTCTCCAATAATTGTAATTCTATTTTACTTGGGTGGAACTAATTCGCTTATTTATTCATATCCCATATCTTCATTCCTAGCTTTATTTTATTACCGCAGAGCTCAATGATGATTTATCAAATTTATAAAATAATTAGAGTTATATTTTTTACTTTATTTGTTTGTATATCTTTTTATTCTATTAAGCTTTATGAAGGGTCAGTCATCGTCTATATTGCTTATTGTTTGTCGTTAATACTAATGCTTTTTTATTTAACAGATAGAAGAGCAAGCTATTTTGAAATTTTTTTCTCTGCTTATCTTTTCTTAGGATTTTGGTTTAAGTATGTCTTTAGTTTATTGTTATACGATGGGATAGTTTATGACTCACATATTGAAACAATCCCAATGAAAAATATAGATGAAGTTTTAATTCTAGGAATGTGGATATCATTAATTTGTGTACTCTCCTCTTTTATTTTTAGAAATTTTAAAAAAAAATACCCACTTCATAATAAAACAAATTTACAAAAATCATTTTTTACAGATTTGTATTTAAAAAATAGAATAATAGTGCTTATTATATTTTTAATCTCTGTAATTTTATTGGCATTTTTTAATTTAAACCTGGGTATACATCAGAGAGGATTTATTTATTATCACGAATTACCATGGATTATTACCCACCTAGTTAAATGGTTTTTACTTTTTGGTTTTACAACATTTTCTTGTTTTATTTTCCATGTAGAAATTACAAATTTAAAGAAAATAAACATCTTCACAATTTTTATTATTCTATTTGAAGTTTTTTCTTCTTACACATCGATGTTAAGTAGATCGTTTATAATTAATTCTTCTTCTTTAATGTTACCCATATATCAGCAAAGCACTAAGCTTTTAAAAAAATACGATACTAAATTAATGATATTATTTGTTTTTATATTATTTCTTACTGTGCTTTCTGTTTTTACAGCTAATCATATTAGGATTGAAAAACTTGAAAGCTTTAAAGCTGAATACAGCGAGTTAACAGAAAAAAAACTAGATAAATTGTCTGATAAGGATCTTGCTTTAGAACAAAAGTTAAAAAATTACAATTTTGAAATATCAAATAATGAGATAAAAAAAAATTTGGAGTTTAAGCAAAACCTTTACAATTCATCATCAATTAAACCTACTCCAATAAAACTTATTCAATTTATGATCATAAATAGATGGACTGGGATAGATTCATTGATTTTAGTTTCGAGTTCAGAAAACAAGGGATATGATTTATTCCTAAGAGCCCTTAAAGAAGAAAAAAATTATGTAGACCATACATTTTATGAAAAAGAGTTTGGTTTAATTGTCAGAAAGACAAATGCAGACACTGATAAAACAATTATGAAAGGAAATACTCTACCAGGCATAATATCTTTTTTATATTATACTGGAAGTCCAGTTTTTTTATTATTATCAATTATAGTAATATTTTTTATTTTTAATTCTTTAGAAATTTTTTTACGATATTTCACGAATAATAATTTAGTTTTTGTATGTTTTATTTCAAATATGATAGCAACAAGACTATTTCATTTTGGTTACGCACCTAAAGACAGTTATATGTTTTTAACCTCAATTTTATTGTCTATCTTTTTTTTAAGCATATTAATGAGATTTAAATTTCATCTTTCTAGATAGATAAATGAAGTAAAACAATACATAAATTAAAACATTCATCATAAGTATAAATGTTAAAACTCTCGCATCATTATAATAATTTATACTAAAAAAAATACCAACAAACATAAATAGATTTAACAGCAATCCTGTTAAAGAGTTTGATAAATAAAAATTTTTATTTAAATAAAAAATTTTTTTCAATAGGAGTGTATGAAAGTGCAAACCATCAGCCACATCAACTGTTCTCCTATTATTTAACCTTCTTAATATAGTAAATAGATTTTCAAAAGCTGGATACCATAATAAGTTCAAGGCTAATAGTGGTGAAATATTATTATTTAGATTAATATAATTAATTACATAAATTGATACAAAAACACTAATTACATAAACACCATTGTCACCTAGAAATGATTTTTGAAATAAATTTATTAAATAAAATAAAAAAAAAATAATTATGATTATTTTTAAATCAGGAAGGTTAGTTGGTTTTGGAAAATCCATAAAGAATATTGCTAAAGTTACGATTAAATAGTATCCAATGACATTGCAATTTACACCATCACAAAAATTAGAGCCATTAATTAATATAATAATGCAAAGAGAGGTAAAAATAATATTAAAAAAAAAATTATTAATAAAATGGTCCAAAAAAAATAGACCTGTTTTATTTATCTTTAAATCTAAAAAGTAAATAAAAAAAATAACTAATATAAACTGTAAAATTAATCTTAGTTTGGGACTAAAGTTGGTCTTTAAATCTGAGAAAATCCCAAGCACTAAAAATAAAAAAAGAAATGCAGTGGTTAAAAAAGAATAACTTCCGTACTCTGCATATGGTGTGTAAGTCGCTATTGTTATAAATAAATATAACCCACCAATTAATGGTGTATTTTTATTATATCTTGATTTATGATTTTGTTCTTTTGGTGTATCAACTAACAATAAATATTTGCTTTGAATAAATATTAGAGTTATTGAAACAGTTGTTATGTATAATATTATAAAAAGCATTTAATATATGATAATTAAAGAAAACACATATCACAATTATTTATCTTTCGCATCAGTATTGCTGATTTTAATGCCTCTTGCGCTAATTTCTGGACCATTTCTACCCGACTTATTTATTGTATTGATTTCGTTTATTTTTTTGTTCATTTTTAATAAGAATTTTTTTTTATTTAAATTAAAATATAATTTTTTTACATTGTTTTTAATTTTCTATTTTTATCTAATTTTATCTTCAATATTGTCAGATAATTTTAATCAATCAATAAAGTCATCAATAACATATTTAAGATTTGGTTTTTTTTCATTAGCGGTATTTTTTATACTTAATAATAAAAAAGACTTCATAAGATATTTTTTTATAATGATATGTTTTACTCTTATCATTTTGATATTTGATGGATATTTTCAATTTATTACAGAAAAAAATATATTTAATTTCAAAAGTGTAAGGCCTGATCGATTAGGAGGCCTTTTTTTTGATGAACTAATTCTAGGTTCATATTTAGGAAAAATTTTACCAATTTTTTTTACATTTTACCTATTAAATAAAGAATATCTTAATAGATATTACATTATAACGTTAGCTGCATTAACTTACATCTTGGTATTTTTATCTGGTGAAAGATCAGCTTTCTTAACGACAACACTTTATTTGATTATGATCATTCCTTTCTTGCTGGGTATTAGAAAATCAATAATTCTTATTATTTTAGCATGTACATTATTTGTTGGATTAATTTCGATAAATAAAAATATTAAAAGTAGATATATTGACCAAGTGTTAGTCCATACTTTTGGACACTCTAATGATTCTATTGTTTTTATGCCTCAACATATCGGTGTCTTTACTTCTGCACTAGATATCTTTAAAAAAAATATTTTTATCGGTGGGGGTGTTAAAACATTTAGAATTTATTGCAAAGATACTGTAAATAAAAAATTAACAAAATTAAAAGCAATTTATCCAAATTTAAGTTTTTGCAATTCACATCCGCATAACTATTATTTACAATTATTAGCTGAAACTGGGTTGATTGGTTTTTTATTCGTCGTAGCTATTTTTATTAAATTATTTTTTAACTACTTTAAACAGCTATATTACTTAATTAAAACTGATAAAAATCCTGACAAAAAATTTGTTGTTATACTGTCTGGGTTAATTGCATATATGTGGCCACTTACAACTACTGGTAGTTTCTTTAATAATTGGATATCCTCTATCTTATTTTTGCAAATTGGTATTTATCTATTTATAATACAGGATAAATCTAAGGATTAATTATCACTACATCTAAATTTTAGTTAACAACGACATCAGACCCATTTTGAACATGATTAGTAGCAATTACTGGTGGTTATTTATGGTGGATTTATTATTTATACTAAAATTTTTTTACTGTAAAACGTTTTTTAATGAATTTAAAAATTAATTACCGTTATATTTATATTTTAGCCATTACATCTTTTTTTTTCTTTTGGGGTATAAATTTATATTCTTTGTTTGTCTCAACAGAGACACTACTTGAAATTAATTCTTACAATTTCCTCATCAGTAAGTTCAAAATAAGTTATTTAGTTCTAATCTTTTTAATTCCTATATTTTATGGCTTTATAAAGAAAAGAAATTTTCATCCAAAAGAACTATTTAATAATCAAAAATACATAATATTTTTTATTTTATTTATCATAGCACATTATTTTTTTGTTAAAGTTTATTACAATACAATTATTGATAAATCAGAAAT
>MDTF01017639.1_pt1 | contig 10861 bp, 10 predicted proteins | sample 811191 | NCBI WGS metagenome assembly MDTF01 (sample SAMN05326649, study PRJNA326480) | marine metagenome | isolation source: seawater | place: Southern Ocean | collected 2011
CAAAATGGTGTCTACAATGTTGGCACTGGTATATCAAGAAATTTTCAAGAAATAGCTGATATTTTGCAAAATGAATTAAATACTGACCTAGGAACAGAATACTTTTCTAACCCACATATTGGATATCAAATTCACACTCAGGCAGATATTACTTGCTCTAAGAAACATCTTGCCTTTAAACCAAAATATTCTTTAGAGCAAGGTATTAAAGCTTACATTCCTGAAATAAAGCGACTTTATGGTAAAAATATTTTATGATAGATACAAGTAACAAAAATCCAAGATTACTGGTTATTGGGGACTTGATAATTGATCAATATCTTTGGGGCGATTCTGAACGAATCTCTCCCGAAGCTCCTGTTCAAATAGTAAATATTAACCAAGAAAGTATAATGCTTGGTGGTGCAGGAAATGTTATTAGTAACTTAAAAGCATTAGGTGCAAATGTTGATATTATTAGTGTAATTGGTAACTGTGAGATTTCTAACGGATTAAAAAAACTATTAAAAAATATTGAGATAAATACTAAATATTTAGTTACCCAAAAAAACCGAGTTTCTTCAAAAAAAAGTAGAATTATTTCATCTAAACAGCAAGTTATCCGCTTTGATCAAGAAAGCACTGAAGCAATAAGTAAAAAATCTCAAGAACTCATCATAACGACTTTTAAAAAAATTGTTTTAGATTATGAAATAATATTATTGTCAGATTATGGAAAAGGAGTATTAACTGAAGATTTGACTAAATCTTTAATTGATATTGCTAATAGGAATAATAAAAAAGTTCTCGTTGATCCAAAAGGATCAGATTACTCAAAGTATAAAGGCGCGTATTTACTCACACCTAATAAAAAAGAAGCAAGTAAAGCGATAAATATTAATATAAAAGATGATGTCAGTCTAACTAATGCACTCATCCAGCTCAAGCTAGATTGCAACTTGGAGGTATCTTTAATAACTTTAAGTGAGGATGGAATAGCAATATATGACAATGAATTAAATATCCAGCCTACAATTGCTAAAGAGGTATTTGATGTTACTGGAGCTGGGGACACTGTACTTGCCTCTCTTGGCTATGCTTTAGCATATGATTCTGATATCAATAGTGCTGTAAAATTCGCTAATCTTGCTGCAGGCGTTGTTGTAGGCAAAATTGGAAGTGCTACTACAACTCTTAATGAGATGACTGAATATGAATCTCGATTTATGAATTCTTCAGCTATTCAGAATATTAAATCATTTAATGAGATTGAAATTTTAAGTAAAGAACTAAGAATAAAAGGTAAAAAAATTGTATTTACTAATGGTTGTTTTGACCTACTTCATACTGGGCATATTAAGTACTTAGAAGCTGCTAGAAATTTTGGTGATGTTTTAATACTTGGATTAAATTCTGATATCTCAGTTAGTTCTATAAAAGGAATAAGTCGACCAATCAACACCGAGATGGATAGAGCTTATATACTTTCAGCGCTTCAAGTTGTTGATTTTGTTGTGATATTTGAAGATACCACTCCCTATAAATTAATTAAGACCATTAGACCTCATATACTAGTTAAAGGTGGAGACTACATTGGACAGAAAGTTGTTGGTGAAGACATTGTTGATGAATTAAAAATAGTTGAATTTATTAGAGGGAAGAGCACATCTAAAACTATTGAAAAAATTAAAGGAGGAAAATTTATATGAAATCAATTATTGATAATGAGTTTATTGAGCATTTAAAAACAACTAAGGCCACTATGGAAGTTATGAGTTCTGATATAGAGGCTGTAGCTAAAACCTGTATTGATAGTTTAAAAAATGGTGGAAAGATACTTTTCTTTGGTAATGGAGGAAGTGCTGCAGATGCTCAACATTTAGCTGCAGAATTAGTAAGTAGGTATAAAACTGAGCGACAAGGGCTTGGAGCAATTGCTCTTACTACTGATTCATCTATACTCACAGCAATTGGTAATGACTATGGTTTTGATAGAATTTTTTCTCGGCAAGTTGAAGCTTTGGCTAATGCTAAAGATATTGTAATAGGTATTAGCACTGGAGGCACAAGTGATAATGTTATAAAAGGATTTAAAGTGGCTAAAGAGAAAGGTTGTAAAATTATTGGCTTTAGTGGGAGAGGAGGAGGAGAATTTAATAATTTTTGTGATATAAATTTAGTAGTTCCAGCAGAAGATACTCCTCGTATTCAAGAAATGCATATTCTAATTGGACATACTATTTGTCACCTAATAGAACAAAACTTTACTAATAGTTAATCTAAGGTTTTAATTGCATCCAGTACATTTTCTGCTTTAATTAGCTTCATGCAATTATGATGGTTAAGAGGACATTTTCGCTGCATACATGGCTGACAATCCAAATTTTTTTTTAAAATAATACCTTTATCAAAGTTATATTGAGATGTTTCGTTGTCATTAGTTGGGCCAAATATAGCAATTGTTGGTATTTTAAAACTGGCGGCTAAGTGCATTGGTCCACTATCTCCCGTTATAAATATACTTAGCTTGGAAATTATAGAAATTAATTCCTGAATTGTAGTTTTTCCAGCTAAGTTTTGGTAATTTGAAATACCACTATGGATTAATAACTTTTCAATATCTAAAGCAATATCTACCTCATTAATTCCTCCAAAAATTAAAATCTCATATTTGCTAGATAGCTCTATTGCAACCTTAGCAAATTCTTCAGGATACCAGCGCTTTGAACTTCCATATGATGCACCAGGATTAATGCCAATTGTTTTATTTTTAACATTGTAAGAAACATCATAGTTTTGATGAACAATTAAATTTTTTGGAGATGAATACTGACAAGTTGAGTCATTTATAAAGCTATTGTATTTCTCAACTTGGTGAATATTTTGATATTTAATCTTAGAAAATTGATATTTTTGAGTACTTTTTATTGCTAATTTAAGAATTTTTGACCGGAAAGAGCTTCGAAACGAGAAAAATTTATCAAACTTCCCCAAACTTTTTGCAAAATTATAAATAGAAAAATACCTATTATTTATTGGTAATATTTTACGTGTATTTGGATGGTTTTTTAGCACTTCAATTGAAACAAAAGAGCCAATAAATGTAATCTCAGCACCTTTGAATTGACTCACTAGATTATCTATAGCAGGTGTTGCCATAACTGTATCACCAAGCCATGTAGGAAGTTCAATCAGGATCCTCATTAAACTAATTTATAATGTTTTTTACTAAGCTCTAGATTTAAATATTTTTCAAGCTTAATCATCATTCGATGTTTTTTTTGTTTTTTTGTTAATTTATAATTTGGGTCTGCTTGATACAAACCATCATCTGAAGTAAGCCATTCACTCATAATTTGTGGATGCACCCCCTTAAACTCTTCAATAATTGAATGGTCCATTTGAGTATAGTCAATTTTAACTGGTTCGGCTCCCCAGTATTTTTGAACCTTAATACTTTTCAAGTTCATTTGATCTTCGCTTCTTACCCATCCATAATGGTAACAACAAACCCCAGTATGTTTTGACTTTGGATACCTCCCTTTTTTATTCGACTCTAGCACGAGCCAAAAAAGTCCATCTGGAGCATATGACCTTATTGAGTTTTTTATAATTCTAGCTTCTGAACGATACCAACCAGGAGAATTAAGGATGCTATTAGCATTCCCATAAAAGTGCTTAAAGTCAAAAACAAGTGCCTCAACATTAGAATCATTTAAATGCACTTTCATGGATTCTCTAATTTGATTGAGATCACTCTCATGATAAATCTCATCAGCTTCAATATAAAAAGCCCAATCACCAGAACAGTTAAACTGTGCAATCATTTTTTGCTGTCCATAAACATAACCTTTATCTTGCATTGAATCATTCCATTGTGACTCAATAATTTTTATTTTTGAACTAGATAGTGATTTAATAAGTTCCAATGTATTATCTTCACTCTTACCAACATTAACTATAAATTCATCCACAATTGGAAGGATAGATTGGATTGATTGTAAAAACGGATACCCTAGTATCTGTCCATTTTTAATAAATGTAAATGCACTAACTTTCATATAATTAAAAGAGCTTTTATATCCCTTTTGCTTAGTTGAGAAATAATTTCTAATTTACCACTATTTAACATAAAAAGACGATTATTAATATTTTTTTCATACTGCTTAAAAAAACCTAAATTATTAAGATAACTTAATAAATCAAAATCCTGGTTAACATGAAGTTCGCCAGTTATCCAAGATGTTTTTTTTAGAATTTTATCATGAAGTATTTTTAAGTTATCATACTCAGCACCTTTAGAAATTATCATTCTTTAAATACCTTTCTATACCATCGTCACACCAAACCACTTTGTTACTTATTGAAGATTTTAAAATTAAGTCATTTTGAGCTAAAGATAATCTCGTATTTTCAGAGTGCCATAAGTGAAATTGTATTGCATTAAAACGAAGATTTTTTCGTTTAATTCCATAATTTAACAACCTTGAAACAAATTCACTATCCTCTCTTCCCCAGCCTTCAAAATGATTATTAAAGCCATTTATATTGATACAATCTTTTTTAAAAAATGATATATTACAAGTCTTAACTCCACGCAAGTAATTTTTCTTTTTTGAAAATAAACTTGATAAAAAGGCTGAATGAATTGCATTTTTTCGATTTTTAATACCTTTTGATAAAAAAGAAAAATCAATATTCATTCTTTTAATCGAACTTTTTGTTGCTTGTTTTGTAAGCAACACACGATTACCTTGGATGAAGCAATCTTTTTGAACATTCTTTATATGATCTTGAATAAACTCTGAATGAAGTATCATATCTCCGTCAATTAGGATGATATAGTCACCATTTGATTTAGAAATAGCTTTATTTCTTGATTTTGCAGCTCTAAATCCATCATCTTTTTGCCATGAATGGACAACCTTCAAAGAAGTTCGAAGTTTGAAATTACTTATTAACTTTAAAGTTTTATTATTACTCCCATCATCAGCAATAATAACCTCAAAAGGTAAGGCAGATTGACGTTCAATACTTTTCAATACAAGCAATAATGCATCTGGCCGATTATAAGTAGTAACGATTAAACTTACACGCATATAGTCTATTTAATTCTCAATATTTAGGTAACATTTTTACCATATAACTTTTAATTAAAAGAATAAGCTATGAAAATTACAGCCTATATTATTGCTTACAACGAAGTAGAAAAAATACGTGACTGTATAAATAGTGTTTTATGGGCAGATGAAATTATTCTTGCAGATTCTTATAGCACAGATGGCACAACTGAAATTGCTGAAGAATTAGGCGCTAAGGTTGTACATATTGACTTTAAAGGATATGGTGATCTTCGAAACAAAGCAATATCTCATTGTACTGGTGACTGGATCTTTAGCTTGGACTCTGATGAGCGATGTACGCCAGAAGTTCGCGATGAAATTTTGTCAGTAATAGAAAACTCAACTAGTGACATTTATAGAGTGCCCAGAAAAAATTTCTTTATGGGGAAATGGATCAATTACTCTGGCTGGTATCCAAATTTTAGACAACCACAATTATTTAGAAATGGAAAAATGAGCTATGACTTAAAACCAGTTCATGAAGGATTTATTAGTCATAGTGATAAGGAAATTGATTTAATAAAAAATGCTATCTGGCAATTTCCTTATAAAGACTTTGAAGAAGTTATACTTAAAGCAAATCGTTACTCTTCACTTGGCGTTATTAAGCTCCAAGATAAAGGGGAAACAGGTGGAGTTTTTAAAGCTTTCTTGCATGGTTTTTGGTCTTTTATTAAACACTATTTTCTAAAGCTAGGTTTTTTAGATGGAGGCCCAGGATTTGTTATTGCTTTTGGTAACTTTGAAGGAACATTCTATCGATATCTAAAGCTTACTCAAGCCCAGAAAAACTGGAAACCTCCAAGCATAAAACCCCTATATAAGATAAAAATATGATTGTACCTATTATTTTATCTGGAGGAAGTGGCACAAGATTATGGCCTCTTTCTAGAAAACTATATCCAAAACAATTCATTAATTTAATTAATGAAACGACATTGTTTCAAGATACAATTTTGCGATTACCTAATAAAATATCTAGCCCTCTTATTATTTGCAATGAAGAGCATCGGTTTATTGTAGCTGAACAACTCAGACAAATAAAATGCAGCAATAGAGGAATTATTCTAGAACCAATTGGAAAAAATACTGCACCAGCAATTGCCATTGGAGCGATGCATTTATTAAATGAAAAAGAAGATCCAATGCTTTTAGTTTTATCTGCAGATCATCTTATAGATAATATTAGTAAGTTTCATGATTCCATCAAGACTGCAAGTAAAATTGCTGAAAATGGAAAATTGGTAACTCTTGGTGTTAAACCAAATAAACCAGAAATAGGATATGGTTATATTGAAGTAGATAATTCTGTAGAAAATGAATTCAATAATATTATTTCATTTAAGGAGAAGCCTAATATTAAAGTTGCAAAAAAATACTTAGACTCTGGAAACTACTTTTGGAATAGTGGAATTTTTATTTTTAGAGCCTCAACCTATCTCAAAGAATTAAAAAAATATGAACCTGAAATTTATAATGTTTGCAAAAAATCTTGTCTTGAAACATCCAAGGATTTAGATTTTGTTCGCTTAAATAATGAGGAATTTTATAAATGCACTGATAAATCAATTGACTATGCTGTAATGGAAAAAACAAATGCTGGAGTTGTAGTCCCATTAAATGCAAGTTGGAATGATATTGGATCATGGGAAGCATTATGGGATTCAAAATTAAAGGATAAAAATGAGAATGTCAGTGAAGGTGATGTAATTCTTAATAAAGTTTATAACTCTTATATTTATAGCTCTAATCGCCTTGTAACTGCCAATGATCTTTCAGATCTTGTTATTATTGATACGCAAGATGCTCTATTAGTATCAAGCAAGAAAAACTCTCAAGATATAAAACATATAGTAAATAAGCTTAAAAGTAATAAAAGAAGTGAGTCTGATAATCATCGAACAGTTTATAGACCATGGGGCTACTACGATTCAATAGATATTGGAGAAGGCTTCCAGGTAAAACGTATTTTTGTTAATCCAGGCGCTAAATTATCTTTACAAAAACATAAAAAACGAGCTGAGCACTGGGTAATAGTAAAAGGGATTGCCTTAATAACATGTGGAAAAAAAGTTTTTCAATTAAAAGAAAATGAGTCAACCTATATCCCTAAAGGCAAAACTCATAGATTAGAAAACCACGAAACAGTTCCACTTGAAATTATAGAAATACAAACAGGAAGTTACCTCGGAGAAGATGACATAATTCGCCTAGATGACGACTATAAAAGAAATTAAATCTAGTAATTAAGTACTTATTAAATTATCTTCTATCCTCATAATGGGTCAAAATTTTTATAATAAACAAATGAGGTAGTGTGCGATAATTTATTGGTATTCTAGGTAAACTAAATCTATTTGACATTAAATTTGCCCTCCCTCTTTGCATTGTTGTTGCAGAAAGGTAACCAGAATCTTCAGCCATATTGCTTATTAATTCATTAAATTTACCAAAAGGATAGCAAAAATCAGTAACTATTACTTTATATTTTTTTTCTAATTCTTTCTTACAGTCACTAATCTCTTTCTGAGCCTTTAAGGTTGAAATATTAGTTAAATCAGGATGTGTCTTAGAATGGCCACCAATATCCATTCCTAAATTAAGCCAAGAAATAATCTCATTCTCTGTCATTAAAGGCCTTTGAGTAATTCCCTTATCCATATCCCAAGTATTAGAAGAGCCAACATTTTCACTTACAATATATGAAGTAGCGCTAAAGTTATATTTTTTTAAAATTGGTGCCGCATTAAGTAGAATATTTTGATAACCATCATCAAATGTAATGCCCACAACTTTTCCAACCTTCTCTCCATCTAAATAAGGCTTAAGTTCTTTAATACTAAGGCCCTGATATCCTAATTTTTTTAAAATCCACATTTGAAAATTAAACTTATTTGGAGGAACATGTAAACTTCTCATTACTGTTGATTTAGGCATTTTTTCAACACTATGGTACATCAATATAGGAATATTATTATTAAGCATTATTTACTCATTATTCTTTCTATTCGCTGTCTTAGCACTACAGAAAAAGGCCGTTTAATTTTGATTTTTTGAGCTAGACGGACTTTTTCATTAAAATGAAGTCCTCTATTTTTATGAAAAAAATTAGCTAAAATATTTTTAGCATGCTCTTTCTTTCTTGAGGTTGAATAAAGACTAACAAAATTTTTCCCCTCAACTATTTTATATTTTCTTAGTAAAGTTTCAGAAAATGAAAATGGTTCTATAGTATGAGCAGGCACTAAATCAAAAAATTTGAGCATAAGCTTATCAGCCCAATCAAGGCTAGGGCGCATATCAGCCATAATCCCCATCATTAAAGACCCCCACATAGCTGACTTTTTTGATAATTCATAGTATTCACCATCAATTTCAATTTTTCTGCCTTCTAAATTCTTAACATAGATATCAAATCTTTCTCTATCATAAATCAACCCCTCATTAAGATAAAACAAAGCTTGATTTGACTGAATTAAATCAAAAAGTGGTAAGGGGGATTTATGAAAATATGTATCCGTATCAAAAAATAAAATTTTATCCGAATCTTTTAACTTTAATTGATCTAAAACAAATGCTAACCCTCGGTTTTTGATTCGAAAATGATATTGACCATTAAGGGACCATTCATTTCTCTGTTCTTCACTCATTAATAAAGTTTTAACTGGATAATCAGAAAATAACTCAGGTTTTTCGGTCAAAACCACTATTTCAATTTGATTATTTTCTAATAACCAATTCTGAAATGTCAAAAAACTAAATATAGCGCCATCATAATAATTTTGATCCTCACCATAAACTATATAAAGAACAACTTTCCTTTGTTGATTTTCAATCTCCATTTGAATTGGTATCTCATATTTACTATTTAAGTTAAGTTGCCAATCTTTAATTTCATTAAATATAGAATAAGGACTAATATTATCTAAACAATCACTAAGCCCATGGTTATCATCACAGCCAGCTTTTCCACATGCTACACATACCATGTCTGCCTGAAAAATTGTTATATTGTCATAATTTTGGATAGGCTTATTATCTTTGGCTGCTCTTTGGTATGCATTTGACCATGGGGACCACATACTAAGTCTGGTTGAGCCAAATATAGCAAAGATACGTTTATTTTGAGATGCAGCAATATGCATATTAAGAGTATCCATACCAACATATGCTGAACTTAACTGGCTTAATACAAAATATTCTTCTAAAGAAGTTTTGCCAATTAAATTATAAATATTTGATGCGCTAGGAATCTCTTTTTTAATTTGTAAGTCAACTTTACTATTACCCCCAGTAACAATTATAGGTAGTTCAAGACTATTGAGACTTTTTAGTAATTTATTTCTTAAAAACTTTGGATAAATTTTGTAGTTATACTGAGCAGAAGGATGGAAAATAACAAACCGACTTATTCCTTCATCTCTTAATCTGTTCTTTACTTTTAAAATAACATCGTCAGAAATAATTGGTGGTTTCTGAATATTTTTATGTTTTATCTTTAAAATGTTTAATGGCTCTGAATTATTTTCTAATATATGTCTATTTAAGTCAAAACAATAGTAGTGTGAGAGAAATAATCTTTTCCACCATGATTTATACTTTTCATTTTCAATTGCACTTATTGAATTGCTGCTGGCGCATAAAGCATAGAAAACACTCCTATCACTAGCTGTTAAATTTATACTCAGATCATACTTTCTAAAAACTGCTTTAATAAGATTTTTTTCTTGTAACCACTGGTTATCAATTTTCTTTTTATAAGAAAATTGATGAATAAATTTTACATTGGGCAATAACTTACCAACTGGATAAGTATCATCATTGATAAGCAGATCAATATCAGGGGATTTATAATATTTATAGAGGACACTAATGAGATTTGAGCTTAAAAAAACATCCCCATTTGAGCGTTGAATTATAATTAATATATTTTTAGGATTTTTCAAAATCTTTATACAAGAATGAACTAAAAAATATGAACATCAGACTTGTATAATGTCCTAAGAGGTAGGAGTCACTTAACATCATAATTAAATACATTACTGGCAGAGTAAATCCAAGATTTTGAAAAAACCTACTTTTAGAATTAATTGAGAATTTGAGTTGAAAATAAAAAATACTCAGCATACTAAACAAACCAAAAAGTCCTAATTGCATTAAAACTAAGGTGTACATGTTATGAGGGTTTGTTGTATCTGGAAGACTAGGTGAATTAATTTGATTAATTTTTGCATATTCAATTGGAAAATCTCCAGTCCCAACACCAATAATTGGATTTTCTTTAATCACTTGGAATGAATTTATAGCGAAATGAATTCTTAATCCTACAGAGCTGTAATATTTATCAGAATATTCCATTATTTCTATCGTTGCTAAATCGACTCTTTTTTGAAAAAGATCACTTGTATGATATGAAGTAAAAAATATTGTTGGCATCACTAATATAGTTGCTAGCAGCGCCTTTAATCTTTGTTTTTCTAAAACCTGGAAAATTAAGATTATTAACATTACAAAAAAACCTACCTGGCCTGCACGACCCCCAGTAATAAACATATTAATCGCCATAGAAATTGCAAAAAAACTATAAATGAAAAATATTAAATTTGATAATTTTTTGTTGAAAAATAATTCATGAAGCACTAAATATATAGAAAATGCTAATATTGGATTATAGGAAACATGGCTCATAAAAGGAGTTGGATTATCAACCCTAGCCTCTTTAAAAGTTTCAATTATCTGAAACCAAACTAGGTAAGAAA
>MDTF01016382.1_pt1 | contig 10859 bp, 11 predicted proteins | sample 811191 | NCBI WGS metagenome assembly MDTF01 (sample SAMN05326649, study PRJNA326480) | marine metagenome | isolation source: seawater | place: Southern Ocean | collected 2011
GAAAGAAAGATAAACTACCGGCTGAAAGACATTCAGTAGATTTTAAACTTGAATATGGTGAAGCTACAATTGAAGTGCATAAAGACTCGATTAATAAAGGTGATAAAATACTAGTGATTGATGATCTTATAGCTACAGGCGGTACTGCTGAGGCTGCTGCTAAATTAATTGACATCTCGGGAGGCGATGTAGCGGGCTTCATTTTTATTATAAATTTATTTGATCTAATGGGCAATGATTTGCTTAGAAAAAAATCTTATTTTACCGAAAGCTTAATTGAATTTCCAGGGCACTAGATTTCTTTTTGCGTCCAGGTCTTAGGTGTAAGTTCGTTGTTTATTTCAATTTCAATATTATAATCAAAAGGTTTTGTTCCCCTCTTTTTTATATATTCAAATGTTTTTTGTATTCCTTCTTTTAAGGAAACTGTTGTTTTGTAATTCAAAAGCTTTCTTGCTTTGTCGGCCGAGCAAGTAGCGTGTTTTACTTCTCTAGGTCTGCCTGGCTTATAAATAGGGGGAAGATTTACTCCAGTTATATTTGAGCATATTTCTGCTACTTTATTAATAGTGGTAAATTCTTCATCTGGACCAATATTTATAATCTGCTTATTTAAATCTTTCTGGTCAAGCATCGGTATAAGACAACTCAAACAATCATCAATATATGAAAAACACCTTTTTTGTTCCCCGTCACCATAAATAACAGGAGCTTTACCTTGAAGCATTCTATTGATCATTATTGAAACTACATTTCTAAAAGGATCGTCATATTTTTGTCTTGGTCCAATAATATTATGAGGAACAGCAATAACCCATTCAGTATTATTTAACTCACAAAGATTAATTAAAACGTCTTCAGCAGCTACTTTTGATATTGCGTATGGGTCAACTGGCAAAGCTTTCATTGACTCTAAGAATGGTGTTAGTTGTTCGCCATATCTTGCCATAGATGAGCAATATATAATTCTTTTTACTTTGTGGTTAATTGCGGCAGAAAAAATAGAAACTGAAGCTAAATAATTATTTTTTGTAATTGTATAAGGAGAAAAGACTGAAAGACCTTCATGGGCTGTGGCTGCACAATGATATACAATATCAATTTTAGACATAATGATTTTAACTTTTTCAAAATCACAACAATCAATATTATAAAATTTTATATTTTTCGGTATATTGTCTTTGTACCCTCCAATCATATTATCTATTCCAATTACTTCATGGCCTAGATTTGCCAACTGTTCAGCTAGATGTGAACCTAAAAAACCTGCAACACCTGTAACTAATATTTTATATTTATTTATCACTTTATGACTGTATTATTTTTATTAGGTGAATTGTCAATTAATTATTATTAAATGGTCTAAACCATGATGGCTTGCCAGTAATGGAGTTGATTAACCCTGATACTCTATGTTTGTAAATAAGTTTTTTAGAATTTTTTAAGCTTAGGCTGTAAAATAAATATTTGATAAGGGCAGAAATTAATTTACCTGACACATACAATAAAGCATATAAAAAACTTTTATGTTTTTTTGTAAAATAAAAAGTAGACCACATCCAGTGCCAGTTCCTAGATAGCTCCATTTCAAAGTTATATTTTTCTTCATGGGAACTACCACCTTGATGATGTATTAAAATACCCGGGTCTATAAAAATTTTTTTATTTTTTTTTCTAAGCCTTTTACATAAGTCTATTTCCTCTAGATATATAAAAAAATTTTCATCAAAAAAACCAATATTATTAAATTCTTCCAAATTTAAAAACATAGCAAAACCTTTAATTGAATCAACTTCTGTAAATTCCTTGACATTATTTTCTATATTTTTTTCGTCTTGAATAGCCGGACCTATTACGGCAAAGTTTTTTATTTTATTAACGGTATTAAAAAAATTATTTAAAGTATTTTTTTCTAACTCTGCATCTGGGTTTAAAATTAATGCAAATTTGGTTTTAACTTTTGAAAGGCCGAGGTTATTTCCTTTTGCATACCCTAAATTATCACCTGCAATTAGACACTCTACATTTGCAAAGTTTTTTTCAATTTTTTCTTTAAAAGATATATCTTTTGAATTTTCGATAACGATCGTTTTACATTGATTGTTTATTGATTTTAAACATCTCAAAATCTTTTCACCACTCTTATAGGATGTTATTACAATAGTTATTTGATTAAATGTCATTATTAGAACAATATTTGATTTTATATCTTATTTCTTTTAAAAATATAGTTCATTTCTCAAAATTTTATGAAAAATATAAAAAAAGTTATTGTTACTGGTGGGTATGGTTTTATAGGAAGCAATCTTATAAAATACCTCTTAAGAAAAAACTATTTTGTAATTAATATAGATAAGTTGTCTTATTCAGCAAGTTTATACAATTTAAAGGATCTTAAAAATAATAAATATGTTTTTTATAAATCTGACATAAACAATAAAGAGCTTTTTAAAAAAATATTAAAAAAATATAATCCTTCTGTTGTTTTTAACCTGGCTGCTGAAACACACGTTGATAGATCTATTGACAGTCCTGAGCCATTTATAAAAAGCAATATTAATGGAGTGTTTAATATTCTTGAGTCTATACGTTCTTATAAAAAATATACAAATAAAAAAATTAAATTAGTTCATATATCTACCGATGAAGTTTATGGTGACCTGAATCAAAAGAACAAAAGAGCAAATGAAAACTTTCCTTACAAGCCTAGCTCTCCATACGCGGCTTCTAAAGCAAGCGCAGACCATTTGATAAAATCATACATTAGGACTTATAATTTTCCCGCAATTATTTCCAATTGTTCTAATAATTATGGACCGAATCAATTCCCTGAGAAATTAATTCCAAAAATTATATTTAATATACTTAATAATAAACCTATACCAATTTATGCTAGAGGTTTAAACTCAAGAGAGTGGATATATGTTGAGGACCATTGCAGAGCTTTAGAAATGTTGGCATCTAAAGGAAAAATTGGACAAAACTATAATATTGGAACCAATAATAATTTAACAAATATAAAACTAACAAAACTTATACTGAAAGAAGTTAAAAAAAAATTAATACATTTAGGAAAAAAAGTTAAAATTATTTATGTTAAAGATAGACCTGGCCATGACTTCAGATATGCAATTAATTCTAAAAAAATTCAAAAAGAATTGATGTGGAAACCGCTTACTAATTTAAATAAAGGAATTAAAAAAACAATTAATTGGTACATTGATAATATGAAATATTTTAAAACAATATCTAAAAAGAAACACCTTACTAGACTCGGAACAAAAGTATGATTAAAAAAGGAATAATTCTTGCTGGTGGCAAAGGATCCAGAATGAGTCCTGTTACAAAAGCTGTAAACAAACAATTGCTCCCTATATATGACAAACCTTTAATCTATTATCCTTTATCTGTTTTAATGTTAGCTGGAATAAAAGATATTTTAATTATTGTTAATGCGGGACAGCTTGATCAATTTAAAAAAATTTTACCTGAAAAAAATAACTTAGGAATAAAAATTAACTATCAAGAACAAAAGAAACCAAATGGGTTGCCAGAAGCATTTATAATAGGCGAGAAGTTTATTGGAAAAGATAATATAGCTCTAATTTTGGGTGATAATTTTTTTTATGGGGAGAGTTTAGGTGAAAAACTCAAAAATTCAGTAAAACTAAAAAAAGGTGCTCTAGTATTTCTTCATCCGGTTAAAAACCCAAGCTTGTACGGTGTAGCTTCTATAGATAGAAAAAACAGAATTGTAAAAATTATAGAAAAACCAAATAAAACTAATTCGAATTTAGCTGTTACTGGATTATATTTTTTTGACAATAAAGTTATCAGTTTCTCAAAAAAATTGAGGCCTTCAAAAAGGAAGGAGTTAGAAATTACAGACCTGCTAAACAAATACAGAAAACAGAATAAATTAAAAGCTGAGTTTATTGGGCGTGGAGGCACTTGGCTTGATACTGGTAGTATCGAAGATTTTAATAGTACAACAAATTTTGTATCAACCATTGAAAAAAGACAAGGCCTAAAAATAGCCTGCCTGGAGGAAATTGCGCTTACACAAAAATGGATAGATGAAAAAGAGATAAAAAATGCAATTACTTTTTATGGAAAATGTGAATATTCTGATTACTTAAAAGAACTTTTAAAACCAGTAAAATAAAAATGTACAAAAAAAATAACAGGCCAATATATCAGAATAAAAATAGCTTTATTAAATTTTTGAATTTTAAAAATTTTAACAAAGATTATTTTTTTTAGTTTTTTTGATATGAATTTTACAAGAATAACTTAATGAAAATAAAATCCACTAAATTTAAAGATTTAAAAATTATATTATCTCCAGTTCATTCTGACAAAAGAGGTAGCTTTCGTGAAATTTTAAAAGAAAATTTTTTTAAAAAAACAAAATTTGTATTTTCCTGTTCATCTGTTTCAAAAAAAAATGTTTTAAGGGGAATGCATCTTCAAACTAAATATGCGCAAGGTAAGTATCTAAGTGTTCTTAAGGGTGAAATTTTTGATGTTGCTATAGACCTTAGAAGAAAATCTAAAACTTTTGGTAGATATTTTGCAATAAAATTATCTGATAAAAATGGACTTTCACTTTTTATCCCTCCGGGGTTTGCCCACGGTTTTTTAGGAATGAAAAAAGAGAATATAATTTCTTATAATTGTACAAATTATAGAGCTGAATCTTATGAGCTTGGAATAAAATGGAACGACAAGGACGTAGACGTTAAGTGGCCAATAAAAAAACCTATAATTTCAGACAAAGATTTAAACAACATTTCACTTTCAGAATATATAATAAATTATGGATAATCTAAAAATTTATTGCATGTGTCTAGAAAGTAATTACTTAGATGCAGTTAAAAAACTTAATTACATTCCTGTAGGATTAAAAAATAAAAATTTTTCTGATGATTGGCTTTTAGATAATACATTAGTAAATATATCCAAAAAAAACCCGTACTATGGTGAGTATACTTTTTACTACTGGTACTGGAAAAATAAGTTAATTAAAAAAAAAAAAGAAGATTGGGTGGGATTTTGCTCCTATAGGGAATTGTGGGGAAACCAAAGTAGAATAAGTGATAAAACTTCCATTAAATCCCTTCTTCAAAATTTACCTTCTGAATGGTCAGGTTACGATTCTGTAATTGGAGAACCTTTTATTTTAAAAAAACCAGGTCTAGGTAAAATTTTGAAATACGGTAAAATTGCCTCAATAAAAAACTATAAAGAATTATTTAACCCTCAGTTTAGTATTAAATTTCAATTTGATATGTTTCATGGAAATGGAATTTTAGAAAAAGCAATTAAATTACTGCCCACTAAAGATAGAAGTGACTTTAATTTTTATGTTAAAAAAGAAACCTCCATTAATCAAGGAAATATGTTTGTAAGTAATTCATCTACAGTTATTGATTCATATTTTAGCGAGGTTTTTGAATGGTTAGAAAAATGTGAAAAATTTTTTGGATTCAACTTAATTGGGCACAGGAAAATAAGAATGTATACTTTTTTAGCTGAGAGATTTTTACCATTCTGGTTTAAAAAATATACTAAATACTTGGAATGGCCTGTTGTATATTGTGATATAAATTCAAATGCAGATAAGTAAAATTAAAAAAATAAAATTTAAATCATTTAAAAAAGACAGCGGAATTTTAATACCTCTTTCTTTTAAAAAAGATTTTCCTATTACTGTAAAAAGAATTTTTTTAATTAAAGGAAAGAAAAATTTTATCAGAGGTGATCATGCTCATAAAAAGTGTTCCCAATTTCTTATCCCTATCCTTGGAAAAATTAAAATAGAATCTGTTTCCAAGAATGGTAAAAAAAAATTTATTCTAGATCACTCAAAAAAAGAAGGATTTTTAATAAAACCTAGAACTTGGTTAAAAATTAAATTTTTAACTAATGACTCAATACTAATGGTAGCCTGTGATAGAGAATACGAATTTAATGATTATATCGAAAAGTTTAATGATTTTTTAAAAATAATAAAAAAATAAATATATGAAAATAATTATTACAGGTGCTTGCGGTCATATTGGTTCTTATGTTTCAAAAAATATTTATAAAATAAAGAAAGTTAAAGAAATAATATTAATTGATAACTTTAGTAGTCAACGATACTCATCTTTATTTAATTTAAAAAAAAAATTAAAAACCTATTTTTTTAACATCGATGTTAGTAAATCAAATTCATTAGACATTTTTAAAAATATAGATCTTATTATTCATTGTGCGTCTTTAACTAATGCTGAGAATAGTTTTTCTAATAAAAAAAAAATGTTCAAAAATAATTTAGGTTGCATGAAGAATGTGATTGACTTTTGCATTGAAAATAAATCTAAATTAATCCATCTATCTTCAACAAGCGTATATGGTAAACAGGCTAAGATTGTAAATGAAGATGATGATTCATTTTTAAAACCACAGTCCCCATACGCAGACATAAAATTAATGGAAGAAAATATTTTAAAAAAAAATAAACATAAACTTAAATTTATGAGTTTTAGATTCGGTACGATCGCTGGTATTTCTCCGGGGATGCGTTTTCACACAGCAATAAATAAATTTTGCTTTAACGCAGCTATAGATCAAAAAATAATGATCTATAAAACTGCCTATAATCAATATAGACCTTATCTTTCAATCAAAGATGCATTCAAAGTATTTAAATTTTGTATTGAAAAAAACATGTTTAAAAATGATGTGTTCAATGCATTAAGTCAAAATTTGACTGTTAAACAAGTTGTAGGGATGATTAGAAAATATAAAAAAAATGCTAAAATTAAATTTGTGAATGCAAAGATAATGAATCAACTAAGTTACCATGTAGACAATAAAAAGCTTAATAACTTAGGTTTGAAGTTAAATTCTAATATTGAACGAGATATAAAGGAAACATTGAAGCTATTTGTTTTTAAAAATAATGAAATGTAAAATTTTAGGAAATGATATTAAACCTTTTATGACGTTTGGAAAAATGCCTATAGCCAATGGATTTGTTGAAAAGGAAAATTTTGATAAAGAATTTTTCTTTGAGATGCAGGTCGGGTTTAATGATGAACTTTCCCTTTTTCAATTAGACGATCATCCTAAACCAGAAAAAATGTTTAATAATAATTACCCTTTTTTTACAGGCAGCTCGGAGTTTATGAAGACGCATTTTAAAAATTATGCAGATTTTGTTAAGAAAGAATATCTTAAATCAAATTCTAAAATTATTGAAATAGGATCTAATGATGGAACTTTCTTGAAAAACTTTATTGAGAATAAAAATAATATAATTGGATTTGAGCCATCTAGAAATGTTGCTGACTTAGCGATAAAAAATAACGTCCCGACAACGAATGAATTTTTTAACACTGAAAGTGTTTCGAAACTATCTAACTTTTTAAAAAGTACTGATTTAATTTGTGCTTCAAACGTTATTTGTCACATCCCTAATTTGAATAATCTAATTAAATCGATCGATTTACTTTTAACAAAATCTGGAACCTTTATATTTGAAGAACCTTACCTTGGCTCAATGTTTAATAGAGTTTCATACGATCAAATCTATGATGAACATATATTTATTTTTTCTGCCACTGCTATAAAAAATATTTTTCAGAGATATGATTTTGATTTAATAGATGCTCTTCCTCAAAAAACACATGGTGGATCGATGAGATATATAGTGAAAAGAAAAAAAAATTCTACCCCATCTGATAATTTAAAAAAAATATTAGATGACGAGAAGAGAGCTAAGTTAGATAGTGAAGAATCTTGTTTAATCTTTAAGAGAAATTGTGAGGTATCAAAAGAAAGAATAAAAAATAAAATTAACTTATTGAAAAGAAATGGTAAATCAATTTGTGGTTACGCAGCTACTTCTAAGAGTACTACGATTCTTAATTATTGTGGAATAAATACTAACCACATTGATTATATTTGTGACACTACTGATGAAAAAATAGGAAAATATACACCAGGAAGTCACATACCCGTAAAAAACATGGAATATTTTTATAAAAATCAAACTGATAGTATTTACCTTTTTGCATGGAATCACATGAATGAGATATTACAGAAAGAAAAACAGTTTAAAGGAGAGTGGTTTTCTCATGTTTCTTTATAAAAATAAAATTGTAATTACTGGCGGTAACGGTAGATTCGGACAGGTCATAAAGAAAAATTCCAAGAACTTTAAATTTTTTTTTCTTTTCCCGGAAAAAAAAGAATTGGACATACTTAACCTGAACTCAATAAAAAATTATTTAAAAAAAAAAAAACCGAAATATCTGATACATTTGGCTGGTTTGTCTAGACCAATGGAAATTCATGACAAAGATATCGCACAAAGTATTGATAAAAATATAATTGGAACAGCAAATATTACTAAAGTTTGTTTTGAATATAATGTTAAATTAATTTACATGTCTACCTGTTATGTTTACCCTGGTGTAAAAGGTAACTATAATGAAAAGTCACCTTTACTTCCGATAAATAATTACGCATGGTCAAAATTAGGTGGTGAAAGTTCTGTTAGGCTATATAAAAATTCTCTAATTTTAAGGGCTTCTGTAACTGAAAAACCATTTGTTCATAAAAATGCTTTTACAGATTTCAAAACAAATTTTATTTTTCATGAAGATCTACTTCCAAAAATTTTAAAATTGATAGACCAAAAAGGAATTATTAACATAGGTGGTAAGTCACAATCTGTTTACGACTTTGTAAAAAAATATGACCCTACAATTAAAAAAATTTCAGCAAAAAAAATACTGGGAAAAAATTCAAAATTAAATATAACCATGAATTTAAAAAAATTTAAAAAATTAATTAATGATTAAATTCTGGTCTTATAAAAAAGAATATAAAAAACATAAAAAATCACTTCTCAGTGTTATTAATAAGTCTATAAAGAAAGGTTCAGTTTTTTTTGGTGAAGATTTAGATAAATTTGAAAAAAACTTCATTAAAAAATATAAATCTAAATATGGAATTGCCGTAGCTAGTGGAACTGATGCGCTACTTATTTCTATAAAATCACTTAATATAAAATACGGTGATGAAATAATTACAGCGGCAAATACTGCAATACCAACTATATCTGCTATTATTAATGCTGGTGCAAAACCTAAGCTTGTTGACGTGGGTGAAGATTATTTAATTGATGTAAATAAAATACAAAAAGAAATTACTTCAAAAACTCGAGCTATAATTCCCGTTCATTTGTATGGACAAATTTGTGAAATGGATAAAATTATGATGATTGCAAAAAAAAATAAAATAGAAATAATTGAAGATTGTGCACAGTCTCAAGGATCGTTTTATAAAAAAAAATATTCGGGCACTTTTGGTAAACTAGGATGTTTTTCTTTTTATCCAACTAAAATTCTAGGAGCTTATGGTGATGGAGGATTTATTTTAACAAATGATTTTAATACATATAAAAAAATTAAAAGACTAAGATTTTATGGAATAGAAACTGTAGAAAACCATAAATATAAAGATAAATATTATTCATTTGAAAATGGGTTAAACTCAAGACTTGATGAAATTCAGGCTTCTATTTTAAATTTTAAATTAAAAAAAACAGATGACTTTATTAGAAAAAGAAGAAATCTTGCTAAAATCTACATAAAAGAATTATCCTCGACTAAATTAACGCTTCCTAGAGAAAATGATAACAATGAGCATGTCTATCATTTATTTACAGTTTCACACCCCAAAAGAGAAAAAATAATTCAACATTTGTTAAAACGTAAAATTCAAACTAGAATAATTTATCCTTACCCTATTCAAAACATGATGGCTTATAAAAGTATTATTAAAAATAGAAATAGATTAAAAAATTCTGTAAAAAAAGCATCAGAAATTTTTTGCTTACCTTTATATCCCGAATTAAACGTCAAAGAAGTTAAGTATATTTGTAAAACACTGAAGGAAATACTGGTAAAAATTTAATAACATCTCTACATATATAAAGTGTGAATGTCATTTTAATTTTGCTGGTAGCGAGAAATTGAAATAAACTACTAAATTTCAGCTTATGGGTCCTGTCCAACGACCTCTACCCTTCACTTCTTAAAATTATACAATACTTTTTTTGTCACCTGAAACCATATTTTGCTTCTGAGTGTGTCGGAGCTGAAACTTCAGCAATAAAATAGAGTGGCCTAAATATCATTTTGCTTTATTTTATTAGATGTTAAATAAATAAATTTTTTGTTGTACGCTTCAATAAGAGAACTCTTCCAATAAATATTCAGTTTTTTTTCAAAAAAATTATTAAGTTCTTCGGGATTAAAAGTAGATTGATTATCAAAGTTTTCGTATGAAATTAGAGATATTTCTTTTGTTTTAAATTTTTTAATAAACCCTACATAATTTTTAATTATTTTTTTTGGCATTTCAATGAAACTAGCAGCATTATGAAAATGATCTATTTCTACATTTAGTCTTTCTATTAACCATGGTGGTATACATAAAATTTCTAATTCATTATCTTTAGAAAAACTAATTTCACTTAGATCTTTTAAATGCAAAAAATCTTTTACCTTGCCTTTAAAATGATGCTTTAGATATTCAGTTCCTACATAAATATTTGGAACGCTATCCAAATAAATAACTTTTTTTATATTGGGATAGTTTGTGAGTAAAAAATGTATATTTGCCCCAAATCCACCGCCAATCTCAAAAAAATTTTTTATATTTTTGAAATTAAATGATGAAGATAGTTTATTAATTCTATCTGCCATCTCAAGATAAAGTGTCGAGTACTCCTTGTCTAGATGTGTAAATTTTTGAATACATCCAAAATTTGTCGTATTTTCAAATTTAAATCTTTCCAA
>MDTF01003031.1_pt1 | contig 10858 bp, 8 predicted proteins | sample 811191 | NCBI WGS metagenome assembly MDTF01 (sample SAMN05326649, study PRJNA326480) | marine metagenome | isolation source: seawater | place: Southern Ocean | collected 2011
AAGAAACGGAGAAAATTGGTCAAACAGTTGGTCATATAGCCAATTCAATTGCTTATACATTCCAGTTAATAATTTTTGTATCAATTCCTCTTTTTATTGATTTTGGTGTAACTCTAATAGTGCTAGTAGTTTTATTTATTTTTGCATTAATTGTAATAAAAATTGCAAATCCTATTAGTCAAAAACTTGGAAAGAAGAATGTTGAAACATCTAATAAATTATTAGGAAAATTTATTGAAATACTTAATTCTATAAAGACTATAAAAATAAATGCTAAAGAAAAATATTTTAGAAAAATATACCTAAAAAATTTTGATGCACATGTTGATGCAACTTTAAAAAGTCAAATGTTGGGACTGTTAATCAATGCTTTTTATCGTCCATTAGGAATTATTATAATTTTATTGGTATTTGGCGTTTTTATTAAAACTGGTGTAATTTTATCAGAATTAGCAGCAATTTTTTATAGCTTAATATCTATAGCATCACTTTTAAACTCAATTATAGGAATTCAAGTAAATATAAATAATTTTCTTCCAAGTTATCACCAACTAAATGATATTTTAAAAAAAACTGAAAAATATTTAGAGAAATTTGGTAATAAAAAATTTTCTTCTTTTGAGAAAAATTTAACTTTTAAAAATTTATACTTCAGTTATGTCGAAGGAAAAACTGTTTTAAAAAATATTAATTTAACAATAAATAGGTGTGAAACAGTTGCATTAGTAGGTAAGTCAGGTTCGGGAAAAACAACTATAGCAGACTTATTGTGTGGTGTTTTAGCACCGTCAAATGGAGAAATCTTAGTTGATGGTAATAATTTAAAAGAATTTGATATTTCAGACTATAGAAAAACAATTGGTTATGTTTCTCAAGATATACATTTATTTAATGATACAATAAAAAATAATCTGATTTGGGTTTGTAAAAATCCAAATGAAGTGAGCGATGAAAGTTTAACAAAAGCTCTAAAACTATCTAATTCTCTTGATTTTGTAGAGAATATGAAGGATGGAATTAATACATTTATTGGAGAAAAAGGTGTTCAGCTTTCGGGAGGGCAAAGACAAAGATTATCAATGGCTAGAATATTTTTAAAAAGCCCTGAAATCTTAATATTAGATGAGGCAACTAGTGCTTTAGACAGTTTATCAGAAATAGAAGTCCAAACTTCAATTGAAAATTTAAAATCTTTAAACAAAATTACTGTAATTCTTATAGCTCATAGATTATCTAGTGTTAAAAATGCTGATAAAATTATTATTTTAAAAAATGGGGAGATAGAAGATCAAGGTCATTTTGATGAACTAAAAAATAAAAAAAATGAGCTTTTTGATGCTATGACAAGTTAAAGAATTAATCTATAGTGTTAAAGAATTCATAAAATATTAATCAAAAATAAAAATAACCTTAAAATATAAATCTATGAAAAATGTACTAATTACAGGTGGACTGGGGTTCGCAGGATCAATTCTTGCTGAATTTCTTTTAAAAAAAGGATTTAAAGTTTTGATAATTGATAAAATTTTATTTAATAACAATCAATTAAAAAATTTTAAAAAATTTAAAAATTTCAAATTTTACAAAATAGATATCTTAAATGAAAGTAAGGTAAAAAGTATATTTGAAAAAAATAGCTTTGATATTGTAATCCATCTCGCTTCTATTGTTGGTGATCCAGCTTGTAAAGTTAATCCAAAACTCACCTATCAAACTAACCTTATTGCATCAAAAAAGATTTTTAATTTATGTAATAAATATAAGGTTGATAAGTTTTTGTTTTTTTCTACTTGTAGCAATTATGGTCTTAGTAAAAATGATATTTTATTAAAAGAAACAGATACTCTAAAGCCACTGTCGCTTTATGCTGAAACAAAAGTTAAGTTTGAAAAATTCTTAATTAACAACAAGTCAAATGTTAAAAAAATTATTTTAAGAATATCAACATTATATGGCATTTCCCCTCGAATGAGATTTGACTTAACAATAAATGAATTTGCAAAAAAAATATTTAAAAAAGATAAATTTGATATCTATCATGCAGATACTTGGAGACCATATTTAAACCTGAGTGATTTAGGTCCAATAATTTATAAAATTTTAAATTCTGACAAAGTAAATAAAAATAATAATATATTTAATGTTGGTTATAGTAGTCAAAATTTTACTAAGAGACAAATAGCTGAGAATATAGAAAAAGTTGTAAAACAAAAACGAGTATTTTCCTATGTAGATAATGATCACTTTGATAAAAGAAATTATAAGGTTAATTTTTCTAAGATTAAAAAAATTGGCATTAAGAAGAATATGTCAATTAAAAAAGGTATTGAACAAATTATAAAATATTTAAAAAAAAATAAATCAAAAACATTTAATGGTAAAGAATTTTATAATCATAAATGACATCAAGTATTTTTCTTCATGAACCATCTTTTTTTAAAGATGAATTAAAATTTGTAAAGAATTGTATCAAATCTGGTTGGGTTTCAACTGGTGGTGGTTATGTTAATGAATTTGAAAATTTAATATCCAAATATACAAAATCAAAATATTGTGTAGCTTTAAATTCTGGAACAAGTGCACTCGACTTGAGTCTTAAAGTTATTAATGTAACTAATAAGGATGAGATAATTGTACCAACTATTACATTTATAGCTCCAATTAATGCAGTGCTTTACAACAAATGTGCACCAATTTTTATGGATACAGATAAAAATGGAAATATTGATGTAAAAAAAACTATCAAATTTTTAGATACTCAAACTATTTTTAAGAAAAAACATACATACAATAAAAAAACAAATAAAATTATTAAAGCTATAATTATTGTACATGTCTTTGGTAATCTAGCAAATTTAACACCATTAATAAAAATCTGTAAAAAAAGAAATATTAAGATAATTGAGGATGCTTCTGAAAGTCTTGGTAGTTACTTATTGAATACAAAAAATAAAAAAAAACACTCAGGTACTATAGGAGACATAGGCTGCTTTTCTTTTAATGCAAACAAGATAATAACAACAGGGTCAGGTGGTGCTGTAGTGACTGATGATAAGAATTTTTATAACAGAATTAACTATCTATCAACACAAGCTAAAGATGATGCAATAAAATTTATTCACAATGAAGTAGGATATAATATGAAATTGAACAATATTTCTGCAGCCATTGGTTGTGGTCAAATTCAATCGTTAGAAAAAATTTTAAAAAGAAAAAAGGAAATTTATAATTATTATAAAAAAAAAATTAACAAATTGAAAAATTTTAGGATTTTGACACCTCCAAATCATAGCAAAAGTAATAATTGGATAAACTTACTTGAAATAGTTGGAATTAACTCAGACGAATATAAAAACTACATTATTAGAAAATTCTTTGAAAAAAATATTCAAGTAAGACCAGTATGGCATCCTAATCACTTACAAAAAAAAATGATTAAGTATCAAAAATTTGAAATGGAAAATTTTACTAAATACTGTAATACAATCATTTGTTTGCCTAGTGGATATAAGTTAAAAAAAAATGAATTAGATAAAGTTATTAATATTATATTTCAATTAGATAAAAATGAAAAACTTAAGAATAATTCCTAGACTTGATATTAAAGGTCCAAATTTAGTTAAAGGCATTAACTTAGAGGGATTAAGAATCATGGGTGATCCTCAATTGTTTGCTGAAAAGTATTATTTAGAAGGTGCCGATGAAATAATATATATAGATTCTGTAGCAAGTCTTTATGGAAGAAATAATTTAAAAGAAGTTGTAAATAATGCTGCAAAAAAAATTTCAATTCCTTTAACAGTGGGTGGCGGCTTAAGAACAATTGAGGATATTAGACTAATTCTAAATAATGGGGCAGACAAGGTTGCAATAAACACAGAGGCTGTGTCTAACCCTGACTTTATAAAGAAATGTGTTAATTATTTTGGTTCATCCACAATTGTTCTGTCAATAAATTATAAATCTTGGCCAAATGATAATTTTAAAAAAGGGAAAAATTTAACCGTAGGAAGTTCAAAAGAAAAAGATACCAAGAAGTGGAATAGCTATTTCCAAGTTTATACCGAGAATGGTAGACAGCAAACAGGCTTGGATGCATTCGAATGGGCCCAAATGGGAGAAAAGATGGGTGTTGGTGAAATATTATTAACATCAATTGACAATGAAGGTATGCAAAAAGGTTTTGAGGCTGATTTAACAGAAAGACTATCCGAAAAGCTTTCTGTACCTTTTATAGTTTGTGGTGGACTTGGCAAAAAAGAAGATGCTAAAATAATTTATGAAAAAACCAAATGTAACGCAATTTCTTTTGCATCAGTTCTTCATTATAATAAACTTTCAATTTCAGAAATTAAGAAATATCTAGAGTCACAACAGGTAAAAATAATCAATCATGAATAAAAAAAAGATTACAATTATTGATTATGGTTGTGGAAATATATTTAGTTTAAGGAGGGTACTTGATATGTTTGGTTACGAAGTTGAGTACACAAAAGATCCAAATAAAATTATAAACTCAGATAAAATTATTCTACCAGGTGTAGGAGCTTTTAAAGTTGGGATAGACAATCTTAAAAAAGATAATTTAGATGAGTCAATAAGTTCATTTCTTGATAAAGGGAATTACCTTTTAGGAATTTGCTTAGGTATGCAACTTCTAATGGATAAAAGTGAAGAATTTGGAAATCATAATGGGTTAGGATTAATTAAAGGCAATGTAACAAAACTTAAAAATAAGAAATATTATCCTATACCCCATATTGGATGGACTCAAATTGAAATAGAAGAAAATCTTCCAAAAAATTTTGTATTAAATGAAGTAAAAAACAAAAGTTATTTTTATTTTATTCATTCGTATCAAGTTAAGACTGAAGAAAAAAAAGAAACATTAACCTTTTCAAGATATGGAGATAATTATTTTAGCACACTAATTAACTCACAAAATATTTTTGGTACACAATTTCACCCAGAAAAAAGTGGGAAGGTTGGAGAAAAATTGCTTTTAAATTTTCTTAATCTTTAATGTCTATGAAATTTCAAAATTTTAAAAAATATTATTTTTATTTTATTTCAACTGTTATTTTTGGAATTCTTTTTATTGTTACACTCATTCTTTATACTAAAGCATATAAAAATGAAAAAATAATGAATAGTATTTATAAAAAAAACCATCATGCCATACTAAGTGATAGGGTTACAAGATTCTATATTTTAAATAATGCAAAAAAATTAGATCATATTATAATGGGATCTTCTTCGGGGTGGGTTCTAAACCCAAAAATGATTGAAGATAGTTACCAATCTGATGGAGCAATAAACATATCTCTAGGTGGTGGATCAGTTAATGAGCATCATAAATTTATTTTGTGGATTTTAGAAAATAAAAAAGAAGTTAAAGAAATTATGCTTAATTTAGAGCCTAACACTTTTCATAACAAAGTTTATTCAAGATTACCTTATGAATTAGAAATATCATTAAAAGATAAAGTGGGAAACTTTTTTTCTTTCATAACAGTTAAAGATGCTATCAAAATACTATTAACAAAGTTTGGCTTGTTGCCAAAAAAAACTTTTCCTATAGAAAAAAATACCAATGATTCATATTTTTATTATGGATTCAGGCATTATCCAGAATATTTTCAAAGATTAAAAAATGACAAAATGATGAAAAAAATGGTGAATGATTTAAAAAATGGAGCATATCAAATATATCAAGATAAAGAATATAATAAGCTAGCGTTTAAGAATTTAGCCAAAATTCTAAAAATAACTAAAAAAAAAAATATTCAAGTAAAATTATTTTTTGATCCAGTTACTTATCGTAAGTTAAAAAGCAATAATTATGAATATTTATACTCTGAACTTAAAATAATAAAAAAAATAGTTAATGATTTCAATCATGATGTTCTTTTTTTTAATAATTTAAATAAAATAAATTATTCTCTAGATTTATTTGAAGATGGGCATGATCATTATAATTATGATGCTGGTAAAATAGTACTTGAAGAAATCCTTAAGGATGAACTAAAAATTGGTATAAAAATTTCAAAAAATAATTTCAATGATGTTTTGTATACATTAATTAAAAAAATAGAAAAAAGGACAAAACTAGATGCTCTTCACTAGCATACATTACATATTTTTTTTTCTACCAATAATTTTAATTTTTTTAAGATTTATTAATAAAATTAATAGTCAATTTATATTATCGTTTCTTGTAATTTGTAGCTTATATTTTTATGCTGTGTGGGATATTAAATTTTTATTTTTATTAATTTTTTCAATAGTTTTTAATTTTTTTATTGCGAAAAATATTATTTTAAGCTTAAACAAAAAAATATATCTCTATGTTGGAATTATTATAAATGTTTCAATACTTATGTATTTTAAGTATTTAAACTTCTTTATTGACAATATTAATCTTATATTTACTTCAAATTTTGATACAATTTATATAATTTTTCCATTAGCTTTAAGCTTTTACACAATTCAACAGATTGCATTTTTAGTAGATTGCTTTGATGGAAAAGTAAAAGAAATTAATTTTATAAAATATTCATTATTTATTTCATTCTTTCCTCAGCTTTTTGCTGGACCCATAGTTCTTTATGAGCAAGCTTATCATCAATATGATAAATCAAATATTTCACGAATAGATTATAAAAATTTATATTTAGGTCTCATTATATTTACTATCGGTCTTTCAAAAAAAGTTTTATTAGCTGACACTTTATCTATACCTGTCAACGAGGGCTTCGGTATGTTTGCGCTTGAACCAGCATCAACTGGTTTTGCTGATGCATGGGTAACATCTTTATTGTTTACAATTCAAATTTATTTTGATTTTTCAGGCTATACTGATATGGCAATTGGTGCAGCTTTACTTTTTAATATTAAACTTCCAGTCAATTTTTTAAGCCCTTATAAAGCAACGTCAATTATTTCTTTTTGGCGTAAGTGGCACATAACCTTATCAAATTTTATTAATGAATATTGCTTTAATAGAATAGTTTATAAATACAAATTTATTGGTCCAATTAGTTCTAAAGTAATGATTACCTTGATTATGACAATTGCTGGTTTTTGGCACGGTCCATCGTGGGGATATATTTTTTTTGGTTTAATTCATGGTCTAGCTATCTCAATCAATTATTTTTGGAAAGACACAGGTATAAAATTAAATAAATTTATAAGCTGGATGCTTACATTTGTAGTAATAAATATTAGTTTTATTTTCTTCAGAAGTACAAATGTAAATTCTGCTTTTGAAATGATAAAAAAAATGTTTAGTTTTACCGAAGCTAAAATCTTTGTTACAAAAATATTTCATAGTAATAACTTTATTTTTGATACTTATACAAATATCTCAACTTTAACAACAATAGTACTTTTCTCATTATGCGTTTCTTCTTTTATTTTATTTTATTCAAAAAGTTCAAATTTTATTTTAGAAAATTACAAATTTAAATTTTATCATTTAATTTTTTATTCTTTAATTTTACTACTATCTATTTTAAGAATTAGAGGTGTTGAGTTTATATATTTTGCGTTCTAAAGAATTATGATATATTACTATACTGAATTATTACTAGTAACAAATTTGACAAACATTGGTTAGATTCATCTGATAAATAAAATTGATAAAGCATGGTTTAAATTATCTGATGAATTGATATGGGAAAAAAAACCAAAGAAACTTTATTCAAAAAATAGTTTTAATAATTATAACTGGTTTCCAGATGGTTTGATAAATATCTATGATAATACTATTCTAAAAAATTTAAATGACAATCTCGCTAACAAAAATTCTATAATAACTGTTGACAAAAATTACCAAATTAAAACATATACTTATAAAGAGTTAGATAATTTAATTAATTCTTTTTGTATATTTTTAGGTACAAAATTAAAAAATAAAAAAAATCCAAAAATTTTAATTCATTCTTCGGCATCAATTTATTCTGCTATATCCATGCTTGGTTGTGCTAAAATGGGTATTCATTTTTCTGTTATTTTTGAAGATTTAGAGCATGCAGCTGTATTAAATAGAGTAAAATTATTTAAACCAACTATTATACTTACTACATTCACAAAAAAAATTTTTGAACAAAAATTGTCAAAAAAAAAAATAGCAAAAAAAGACATATTTGATTTAAAAAAAATAAATCTTAAAAAAGATTATAAGATTAAAAAAAAAATAAGTTATTTTTATGGAAACAAAGATTTTTTTACATTATTTACCTCTGGTTCTACTGGTAGGCCAAAGGGTATTGTTCATTCAATAGCTGGATATATGGCTTTTGCAAAATTTACGTGCCAAAGTCAATTTGGAATGAATAATAAATCTATTGTACTTACTGCTTCTGATGCAGGTTGGATTAATGGTCATACATATGCATTATTTGGTCCCTTATCATTGGGAGCAACAACGATTCTGCTAGAATCACCTATGTTGTTGACTAATACTGATATTTTAAAAAAAATTTTAAAACTTAAAGTAAGTATACTTTATTTACCAGTCACATTAATAAGAATTCTTAAATCACTAGATAATAAAATGAAAATTAAAAGTAAATTTTTAAAAACATTAGGCTCTATGGGAGAGCCAATGGCTGAAAATGTTGGAAAATGGTACGCATCAGCTTTCAATCTTTCTAATAAATCTATAGTTAATACTTATTTTCAAACTGAAACTGGAGGAATAATTGCCTCTCCCACTTTTAAAGACATCGCTAAAGAAGTACCTCATGGATCTGTAGGAAAAGTTTCAATAAAATCAATCAAACTAAATAATTTAAACAAAAAAGGAAAAGAAATAATCATAACTACACCTTGGCCGGGCATGATGAAAAGAATTTTAAATAAATCTAGTGAATGGGCAAAATATTGGACAAAAGAAAATAATTTTAGGTTATTTGATGTTGGAACAATTAAATCTAAAAATTTATATATTCATGGAAGAGTAGATGATGTAATGAATATAAGAGGTCATCGTCTTGGGTCTGAAGAACTGGAGTCAATTGTTTTGCAAAATAATAGTATACAAGAGTGTTCTGCTGTCCTGATAGAAGACTATTTGGAAGGCTCAGTCGTTATATTATTTGTTGTATCTAAAAAAGAAATCAATGATTCTGAGATAGAGAAAAATATATTTAATAATTTTGGAAGCTTTGCAATTCCAAAAAAAATATATAGAGTTAATGAGTTACCAAAAACACGAAGTGGAAAAATATTAAGAAGGTTACTTAGAACAATACTTTTAAATCCTGATCAAAAAATACTTGGAGATATTTCAACTATGCTAAACCCTAAATCAATAGAGAATATAACAAAAATTATTAAGAATGGATAAAAAAAATCTAGATATAATTATAAATACAATATCATCTTGTGCAAAAATAGATTCAAGTAAAATTGATATTAATTCTTGCGCAAATGATTTTATAAAATGGGATAGTTTATCTCATATTAAAATAATGATTGAATTGGAAAAAAAATTTAATATTAAAATTAAACCTCATAATATGAGTCAACTTATGTCAGTAAAATTAATTTTAGAATTTCTTGAATAATTTAAAAGATCTTTTTAATAAGTTGACAATCAATCAATTTAAGATATTAATTTTGCTGAATTGTAACCATAAATACCTTAATTTAAAAAAAAATTATGTCTCTATTAACTAAAGAAGCCAAAGAAGAGAAAAAAATAAATATTAAAGAATTCTATAATTTACCAGAGAAAGTTATCCATTGCTCTAAATGTGTAGTTTCAAATCAAAGACCCAGAATTACATTTGATGAGAATAATGTTTGTAGTGCATGCAACTTTACTGAAAAAAAAAATAACCATACTGATTGGAAAACTAGAGAAAAAGAACTAGTTGATCTTCTAGACAAACACAGAAGAAAAGATGGCTATTGGGATGTAGTGGTTCCATGCAGCGGTGGAAAAGATAGCGTCTATGTTGCTCACATACTTAAGGAAAAATATAATATGAACCCTTTGACTGTAACTTGGGCTCCAATGCTATATACAGATGTTGGTTGGAGAAACCTCCATCACATGATCGATTCAGGTATTGATAATATTTTAGGAACACCAGATGGTAAAACTCATAGAACTTTAACAAAGTTATCTTTAGAAATAATGGGTGATGTTTTTCAACCTTTTATTTATGGTCAAAAAGGTTTCCCGATGGCTGTTGCAATCAATTATAAAATTCCACTTGTCATGTATGGTGAGAATGGTGAAGTTGAATATGGTGGCGACTTAAAAAATGCAGATGTACCCACTCACAATGTTAGTGATGATATGACCAAACATTATTTTTCAGGAATGCATCCTGAAGATTTTGAAAAGTATGGTATCGATAAACGTAAACTAAATTATTATTATCCTCCAAAAGAAGAGGTTGCAAATGAAGTTGGTTTAGAAAATCACTTCATGAGCTATTATCATAAATGGATACCCCAAGAAAATTATTATTACGCTGTTGAAAATTGTGGATTTGAACCTGAGCCTGACGGTAGATCAGAAGGTACATACTCAAAATATTCAGGTTTAGATGATAAAGTAGATGGATACCATTTTTATTTTGCTTGGCTTAAATTTGGACATGGTCGAGCAACATCTGATGCTGCTCATGAAGTTAGAGATGGACACATCTCAAGAGAAGAAGCGGTAGCATTAGTAAAAAAATATGATGGAGAGTTACCAAAAAAACATTTCAAAGAATTCTTGAAGTATGTAGATATGACAGAGCAAGAATTTTTCAGTGTATGCGATAGATTTAGAGCAGAACATCTTTGGGAAAAGAAGGATAATCTTTGGGCATTAAAAAAACCAGTTTGGAAAAAT
>MDTF01010593.1_pt1 | contig 10857 bp, 8 predicted proteins | sample 811191 | NCBI WGS metagenome assembly MDTF01 (sample SAMN05326649, study PRJNA326480) | marine metagenome | isolation source: seawater | place: Southern Ocean | collected 2011
ATTGCAGCAATTAAAAGATGATGCTTCAAGATTGAGCTTATTTCTTTTTCTTTAATAAATCCTGAAATTTGTTCTACATTTTTAAGAATAATTTTAATAGATTGAAAAGATAATTTAATTGCCTTTAAAATCATAGAAAACTTAAGCCAAAATTCTAATCGCTGAATTCTAATATTCTTTTGATCTTGTGATAAAGGCAATAAACTGCAACCCTCAGTTAAAACCAAAACGGGAATGCCTTTAGAATAAATTTTCTCAAAAAATGGCAACTCCCCTTGAATTCTTTGGTAAGTAGCGCCCACGTAATGAAATACACAGTAATTATTATAGGAGTTTGGCTTAGGACGACCTGCAAAAAAATTTTTAACCAATGTATATAATAGCATTCTTGAAATACTCAATACTGCTCTGAAATACATCGAAAATAATTTAGAATAATATGGGAGGATTGCTCCTAATATGTTAACGGAAACTTTTGCCCTTCCTTTACATAATTGATACAGAATAAGTTCAGTGTCTTTATATTCTAAATCACTATTTCTAATATAAACTTGCGTTTCACCTGGGACATCTATAATGGCCCTCATTAAATAAGAGGTCAATAGAGAGTTAAAGAGAATAGAAGACTCTCCACCCTCTTTATTTATTCCCCAAAAAAATATTGATGAAGGAACATTCAACTTTTTATGAGCATTTATTGACCACGAATTAACTTTTTCACTATAAATATAATAGTCACTAAATATCCTTTCAACGTCAGCATAATTTGTATAAAAATTAACTTCAATTTCAATATTATATTTGTCACATAATTCTTTAGCCTCAATGTGTAATTGAGTACTATCACTATATAAAAAAAATGAAATATTAGCATTAGAATGCTTTTTAATAAGCCTAACTAAATCTTTACGATTATTTGAAATAATAATAATATTCATAACGGTATTCAAAATAATCTAAAGAAAATTAAGAGGAAATAGATAGAGTTTTAAAATAAGCCATATACCATCCAATAGTAGAATCTAATTGGCCTTCAACAGGACTTTGTGGAAATTTAAGAACAATATTAACATTACTAATTAAAGGAACTTTAGAAATATTAGGTACTAAAAAACTAATAATTCTAGTTATAAATACATTTTTATTTACCCAATTTGTAATAATAATTTACCTTTTTTTAGTAATTTAAAAATGAATACATAAATATCTATAACTACTTGAGCCATAATTATCTCATATGAAGCGGTTGATTTAGAGCTATTAAGAATTAAACCTTTGACTCACCTTAACTAATATGTTGATAATATCCCTAGCACCTATCCCTAAACTTTTCAATAACAGAATCATACTAATTTGATAATGATAGGTAATGAAACATATGGAGTAAATTTTAAATATGATCAGATATTGGGTTTAAGTCAAACTCACTATTTATTAATAATATTAAGTCACTTGAAAAATTACCGTCTGACCTAATAAAATTATTAAATTCTTTATCAATGTAGTATGGAGTGCTATCGCCAATAAATGGAGAAATCTGCCCTGAAACTATTCCAGACCATGTCGATAGTGATGAGTTAGATTGAATTAGAATATGGTTTTTGATCATATCATTAATGACCAAAGCGCCTTTTGAAAATCTACTGAATACCCTATATTTCAACCTCTTTGGAAAATGTTCGTTGATTATATTATTTGTTAATTTTTTAGATTGATCACTGTAAATGGTTATCGTTGAAATTTTATAATTCTTAAAAATATTAAGAATTTCAATTACTGAGTTGATTGGAGGCGAAGAGTTTTCCTGAGTTTTATTCGTCTCTGAAATTAAGAAATCTCCTCGCCTTAGGTGAACTCCAATATTCAGGCCCTTATCATAAAAAATTTTATTTACTACCTTAGTGAAATCAACACCAAATAATCTAAATACATTTTTATCATTTTTGAGACTTTCAATATTTTTAGAAACAATTTTCATATAATTAACATCATCATTAACCATATGTGTTGAAAGGTAAAGGACTCGACTACTTTTGTCTATAAAACTTATTGTGGTATCAATATAAACTTGTTTAATTTTTTTAAGCAACACATATCTTCTATATAAATCTCCAAGCTTATCAATGCCAAATTCACTTCTGGCAAACCATCTAATAGGACTTCTAAAAAAAATTAGCTTAGGCTGTATTCTATTTTTAGGAAAGGATAAAATCTTTTTAGGTCCTGATAGTTGAATTATTGAATGCGCTCCAGCATATCCAGTTAATAAGTTTCCAAGCCCAAGAGAATTATAATGAAAGCATGTAAAATCTTTTCCATAGCTATTTCTTAAAAAAATAGTATCAAATAAATTTTCCGAATCGATGCATTCAGATAATGTTTTTACAATCATTATATCTATCAAGAACTATTATTATTGATAAGAATTTTACTAATTATTCTGATTAACTTTAGTGGCCTAAAAATATAAAAAAGAACTTTATCTAAAAAATTTCTTTTGAAATATTCATTTAGCCCATCTTGCTCATCTGCTAGATAATTTCTTTGAATTATTAAAGGGTGTTTGAGTGGCCATGTTAGAGAAGATGTTTTTCTATTAGCATATGTGTGGGAAACATCTTTAGTATTTGTTGAATTCTCTCCATGACCAATATTCGAGATAAGGTTTTTACTTGGGATAATATTAAGGCCATTATCTTTCCAGCATGAGAATAAAAACTTGTAGTCCCAACTAGATCCTATATGCTTTTCAAGATAAATATTCTCAAATAAATCATTCCAAAATAACTTTATATTTCTACTTTTATGAAGAAAATCAAGCATGCCAGATTTTTTACATTGAGGCCAAGAGTCAAGATTGGTATCTTGATTTACCCAAGATCTCTTCCATGAAGCCCAGCCCCAAGTATGGGTATAAATTGAAAAGCTATAACTTGCTTCAGTTTCTCTAATATCTTCTTGAAAGTTATTTCCTGAAATCACGAATACTCTCTTATCATCTCGATATTTTTCCAACATACTATCACAAAATTCAAAAAAAGAGTGGTCTGGAAGGCAGTCATCCTCTAATATAATACCTTCATCCTCCTTACTAAAGAACCAATCAATAGCACTAATAACACCTGGATCAATACCAATATTATCGTCATAATAATTTGTAAAAACTTCGCAATCCCAATCAATATCTTTTTCTATCAAGCGTGTTAAAGCACAAAGATTAACATCGTTAATATTACCATCTCTTGGTCCATCTGCTGAAATATAGAGTTTTGGTGGCTTTGCTTTTCTTATTGCCTCAAAAACCATCCTAGCTTCATTTGGTCTATTAAATATTATGAATAATATTGGTGATTTCATTCAGAGTTTTGATTTAGCATTAACAAATTTAAAGGTAAGTTACTATAATTACAATACTCATTGAAGAGCAGTGTAAATATATAGTATCTGGCTCTTAAGTTGTTAACAATATAATTTTAAAAACTATAAAAAGTTTACATGCAATGGCTTTACACCAGATATTGGAGCCACAAGCCTTTTAGTTCCCCTTAAATGTTTTTCTAAGGTTGTACTGACATAATGAGCAATTGGAAGTGAGCCCATATGGGACTTTGCATCAAAAGCAGGAGATGCAAGATAATTCATTGCCCTCCAGTATCGATCTGAATTGAATAAATCAATAAAACGCTCAGTAGTAAAATCTCCTATATGTAGTTTCGAATAACGAGCACCAAAGAAATGTCCAGCTGGAGCAACTAATCCACTTCCACTGATTTGCAGTAAAAAAGCAGGTCCGTAAAATCTATCATATGTGTGATCTGGACCAGTTTCAATCTTATCCCATTTGACAATTATTTTTGTTTTATCTGTGCTCATATTCTCGGCCTCTTTAAGGAGACCATACATTGAACTATATTTGCTATAATCAACGCCTAGAGTAGAATTCTCATCATCTGAACAATGTTTTATTACAGCATAGTCAGCACCTAAATCTAAACCTAGCTGAGCAAAAGGAATAATCTCATCAGCAAATTCAGGCATTAAAACCATTTGGATTCCAATAGTGACTTCTAGATTATGTTTTTTCTTAAAAGCAATTGCATGACTTATGTTTGCCATCGCCTTATCAAACACTTCAGTATGCTCAGGTCCTTTATACATAATTTCTGCATATCTAGATGGAGTTCCTGCAGCAACTGTAAATCTTATCCATTTCATATGAGGCAATACACGTTCGCTTTTTTCAGGTCCAAATAACCATCCATTAGTTGCATTTCCTATGTCAATACCAAGATCTGCAGCATGCTCAATAAAAGGAACATATGCTTTTGAAAGAGTACTTTCACCGTCCGAAATTAAGGAAACTGATTTAACACCAATCTCTTTAAAATCATCTAATAAATGAAGAGCATGATCTGTTTTAATAGTATTCCTCTCTTGAGACTCTTGAACCATTGCATAACAAAAAGAGCACATTGAACCACAAGCCCTACTTAAAGCCATATCTACTGATACTGGAGCAATCCTCTCTCCAGACTCCCAAGCGTTAACCCGATCCATATGATGTGAAAGTTTATCCGCATCAAGTATTAGCTCACCTTCGTTTGTCATTACTGATTTACTCATTTTATATCCTCCTTTATTACTATTTCAATACCACGCAAATTTCTAAGTGAATTTTTATCACCTATAGGGATATGCCATATAGTAATTCCATTATCTATTTCTTTTTTTAAAATAGCTTCAAGGTTCAACAAAAGAGAACCTCGCTCTCCTGAATCAAGCGTTTCTTTTAATTCAACTTCGACTTGGCCATCAGTTCGAGCGCTACATATTTTAATTTTTTCTAGTTCAGAAAAATTTTTTAATGACGAATTAATTAAATTAATCCGCTCATCTTCTGATGATTTTATCCAAGTAGATGAAGATGATGGCACGGGAGTGGGTATATTGAAAAATTCATGAGAGACTCCATTCATAACTTATATTTATCCTTATTTAATTTTTTAGTAAAGCAACAATTTGTGTATATTTTAGTATACTTAGAGCCAAAAAGATCTATTTAACAAAATTAATATATTCTTACTAGTTATCGAGCTATTATAAGAATCTGAAAGTTTCCTTGACCTCTAGTTCTTAAAGAGTCATCAGACAGAGCCAGCATAAAGCATCCTGATTTAAAATCAGTCTAGAATGGGGCTTTAAATTCATTAATAACTTTAATTATTCTCTGTATATCGTCTTCAGTTATATATTGGTTAACAGGTAAAGTTAAGATCTCTTTTGACTGCTTCTCCGTAATAGGAAAATCGCCAGCTTTGTAACCTAATTTTTTCGAAGCTGGTTGAAGGTGAATAGGAAAAGGATAATGAATTGCTGTATCAATATTATTTAATGATAAGTATTCTTTCAGCTCATCACGATATTGAGTTTGAATAACGAAGGTGTGATAAGTATTATATTCGCTATCTTTTTCCTTTGGAAAAAATAAATTCTGATTATTAATACCCTCATGATATGCCTTAGCATTTTGTCTTCTTTTATCTGTCGTGACTTTAAGTTTGTCTAGCCTATAGTTTAAAATTGCTGCTTGAAGATTATCCATCCTTGAGACACTTCCAAAATTATGGACGACATTGCGATCAGCCATTCCATGGTTTCTATATAGTTTTGTTTTGTTGAAGATATCCTCATTATTTGTAGTCAAAAATCCACTATCGCCACATGCGTTTAAATTTTTTAGAGGATGAGCAGAAAAACACCCAACATCTCCAATTGAACCGCTAGGCCTTCCTTTGTATTGAGAACCTACAGATTGGGCTGAATCTTCAATAACAATCAAGTTATGTTTTTTTGCAATAGCCATGATTGGATCCATATCACACATTCGACCAGTAAGATGAACCGGCATAATTGCTTTAGTCTTTTTTGTAATGGCATTTTCAATTTTGGATGGATCAATATTCTGGTCTGGAAGAACGTCAACAAAAACAGGTATCGCACCAATATGAACTATCGCACCAGTGGAAGCAATAAAAGAATTTGGTGGAGTTATTACCTCATCACCCTTTTGGACTCCAGACATTACTAATGCTAGCATTAAAGAATCTGTACCACTATTAAGAGCACACGCATACTTAGTGCCACAAAGTTTAGCAATACTTTCTTCAAACTTATCTAATTCATCTCCCCCAATAAATTGGGCACTAGAAAAAACCTTGTCTATAATTGGCAAAAGATCATCTCGCTCTTCAAGCCATTGTTCTTCGAGGTTTACATAAGGAATTTTATTAGAATTCATTGTCATAATTTTTCTTCCTAATCTATTTACTATTCTAATTAATAGTATTCATTATGCTGAATACTCTCTTTTCCCTATAACTAAGTCTACAATGGCTAGAAGCCAAATCTGATGGATATTTTCAACGAAGTTATATGCATTACTATTTGCCCATAAGTTGACGTCTCCTAATTGATTTAAAGGATTTTCTTTTGAAAAGCCAGAGAGAGTAATTACTGAGCTAAAATTTCCATTGCGAGCAGCTTTTACCCCATTAAGCATGTTTTCAGATGACCCACTAGAGGAAATAACTATCAATGTATCACCTGCATCACCATAAAAATCTATAGTTTTTTCAACCCAACGCTCAAATCCATAATCATTAGAAAAACAAGTAATTAAATCAGATTCGTTAAAATTTACGCACCTAAGATTAGCATTTTTAGTTAGGTCAATGCTAAAGTGACTAGCAATTGCAGCACTGCCCCCGTTTCCAAATATAAGAACTTTTTTATTATTACTTTTAGTTTCAAGTAACAAATTATAAACTTGAATCAGTTTTTCGGTTATTTCATCGTTTGGCTTAACAAAATTAGAAAAATCTTCCAGGTAGCTCTTAATAAATTTATGATCTGACATATATACTATTTTAAGAAATGAGAAATTGTTTTTAGAAGTAAGATCTTACTTACAGGCCTACTTGTTCCAATAGACTCTACAGATTGTGCTGCAGCAATTGAAGCAATAAAGAGTGATAAGTTTTCTGTAATACCACTATAAAGACAAACTGATAACAAAGCCAATAAAGCGTCACCAGAACCAACTTTGTCGACCACTTCAGATGCAAATCCTGGGCATTTTATTGGTTTTTCCTCACCATTAAGGAGAAAAGCACCTACTCTACCCTGAGTTACAGTCATATATTTTGCATTGATAGCCTTTTGTAATTTTAGAGCTAGTTTTTCAAGATTTCCATCTCTCTGCCTCATTTCATGCTGAAGTTCATTAGCATTAATTATCAAACAGTTGATATCATGGTATTTTCTAATGTTATGAGTACCAATATTTGCTGCATTAACCTGGGCATTTAAACTAATAAAATTATCTGATTTAGATATATGTTTTGCAATTTTAGGAGTAATAACTCCATGTCCATAATCTGAAACTATAATTAAATCATATTCTTTTGATAGGCTATCAAATTCTGAAATAAAATCGTTTTCATCAGACTCATTTAAGGCATTATCATTAATAGAATAAACACCCAATATTTTTTTTCTGTCAATATTATCAACAAACCTTCTTTTCACAATGGTTGGTGAGTCGCTTTTATTCAATAAGTTAAGCTTAACATTTTCCTCCATATTTTTTTCTATAAAGGATTTATATTGATTATCTTTACCAAGAAAACTTAAAACTGCAACATCGTTACAAAACGCAGCCAAATGCCTTGCAATTGCTAATGCACCTCCAAGATACTCTTGGGTATCTAAATCACGAAGAACCAAAACAGGTTCTTTGCCAGATTTTCCTAGAGCTTCACAAAAAACATATTGATCAATAATTGTTTCACCAATAACAAGGACCTTAAGATTTTTAATACTATCAATTTGAGAATTAATAGATTCAAAATTCGTATTTTGAGAAATTTCCCTAATAAATTCCTCTTGCTCTTGCGAGTACAAATCACCATACTTATTTAACAAGCTACTTGAGCTAAAAGTAATATCATCAGTGTATGCTATTTTCCCACCAGTAGACTTAACTGCATTCTCTTCAGCAGAAATCTTTCCAGTAATGTCATCTGAATGATCTTTATAATCAGGCCCTTTACAATAAACATCTGGCTGAATAATCTTAATAATCTCTTCTGCAGATTGCCATTCGTTAGCAACTACATAATCAATGGATTCTAAAGCAGATAGTGCTTGTAAGCGAAGAGATGTAGTAAATGCTGGCCTACCTGGCCCTTTATTAACAAATCTATCAGGCGTTATTGATACTACTAAGATATCACCCATTTTTTTTGCTTCTTCAAAATGTTTAATGTGGCCAATATGAAGTAAATCAAAAACTCCATGGCAATGAATAATTCTTTTCCCTTCATTTTTTTTAAAGACGATAATATTTGAAATTTCTTTAATTTTTTTAATTTTATTTTTCATAATCCAGCTTAAACATTCAAACAATTTCCCATAACTCTAGCAATATATTTTACATCTCAAACTAATGCGTTAGCTCCAATAATTTATGTCATTCAGTAGAATATTAATACCTTTCTTTAGAGTAACTTTTAGCTCTAAATTAAATAAGTTGCTCTGCTAAATGACTACCTATTTATCAAGAACTACCAGTAATAATAATTTTCTTATTAATTTAAATATTTTGGAGTATTTTATCAGGTTTTCCAGACTCAATTATCTGACCATTTTCAAGTCTATATATTATGTCGCAATACATAACAGTGCTATGACGATGCGCAATCACAATTAAAGTTTTTTTACCTTTTAACAATTTAATTTCTTCAACAATCTCTTCTTCAGTTTCATTATCAAGAGCACTAGTTGATTCATCCATAATAAACACATTCTTATCATAGTAGAAAGCTCTAGCTATAGCAATTCTTTGTCTTTGCCCTCCAGATAATCTGATACCCCTTTCACCAATAATGGTTTCAATACCTTCAGGCAATCTTTCAACAATATCAGTTAAGGAGGATTGACGAATTGCTGAATAAAGCTTAATATCATCTATATTATTATCATCTGTACCTAATGCAATATTCCTTCGCAAAGTATCGTCAATAAGAAAAACTTGCTGAGGCAAGTATGCAACCTGTGATCGCCAGAGCTCCATTGAGCTCTGCAAGTCCTTGTTGTTATATGAGATATTGCCCTGCTGTGGCACAAGGAGACCCAAAAAAACATCTACTAGAGTGGTTTTTCCAGCGCCAGAAGATCCAATAAAGCCGATTGATTCACCAGCATTAATATTAATTGAGAGATTATTTAAAGCACTTATTTCCTGATTAGGATAATTAAAGCTTATATTATTTATTTGTAAACTATTGAAAATACTTTCTTCATCATTGATTGGATCTAAAGATAAATCTTTCTGATTTGATGGATAATCTTTTAAATCATTATAAAGTTTTGTAATAGCATCATCGCTGTATCGTAACTGAACAAGGCTACTTGATAAAGCACTTGCTATTGGTAGCAGTCTTAAAGCTGCAACTCCAAACATTGCAAGCGCAGGGAGGATAAGAATCATATCATAGTTTAATAAAATTGCTCCAACCACAAGAAAAACAACGAAATTTACTATGAATACTTCTAATAAATACCGAGGTATACTACTTATCATTTCAGATTTTGCAGCAAATTTAGATTCTTTAGTTGCAGCATCTACTACTTTTTTGTAGAAAAAGTTCTCTCTACCAAGTACCCGTATCTCTTTAAAACCCTCAATACCTTCATGTATACCTTTTACTAGTTCTGTAGCTGCATCATTCGAATACCTACCAAATTTATTTAACTTTTTTCTAGTAATAAAATAATAACTTAATATAATCAATGATAAAAAAGCAAGTAAGAACAATAAAACCCATCCATGAGATAAAGCCAATAAAACTAAAATCACAGAAGCAATAATTAGATCACTTAGTGTTCGTAACATTGCCATTAAAACACCGCCAAAATTACCAGTCAAAACTTGTATACTATAAACATATTCAGAGCTATTTCGCCTCAAATATGTTGTGTATGGTAATGATTGATATGTTTTCATTAGGAGCGAGCGCAATCGAACTTGTTGGTCTCGACTAAAGAGAATAATTTTATAGTTAATCCAAACTCCAAAGATTCCTTTCATTAAAAAGATAAAAAGCAATAAAATTCCAAGAATGATTAGTAAGGGTTTTTGTTCAGTTGGAAGTCCAATAAATAATGAAATTTGTTCAAAAAATTGATTCTCTTGAAAGGTTTGTGGATCAAAAGCTAAAGATACATATGGGGCAATCAAAACTAGGCCTGCTAAGTCAAGCATGGAAACTGCCAAAAAGAATAATACTAGCTTAGGTAATTTTTTTCTATCACTATCTAAAATATAAAAGATTTTTTTAAAATAATTATTCAACTTTATATTCCTAATTTAATAAGTTAATTTAACTAAGATACCAAGCATATGTATCTCTTAATCCATCCTCAAGCTTTATATTGTAAGTCCAGCCCATCTTACTTAATCTAGAAGTTTCAGTTAGCTTTCTAATTGGACCTTCTGGCTTTGAGATATCAAAATTTATATTTCCCTTAAAATTAATAATTTTTTTCATAGAGTTAACTAGCTCACTAATTGAAACATCCTCGCCTGTACCAATATTTATATGAGAAATCATTGGTTTCGTATGCAATAAATATGTTTTTTTATCAAGCTCTAAAATAAATAGTGTTGCAGAAGCCATATCATTAACACTTAAGAATTCGCGTTTTACCTTTCCACTACCCCAAACATCAACTGATGATTTAGAATTTTTTTTATCAAAATATATACCAAAATTATTAAGCACATTTATAATTTCA
>MDTF01010321.1_pt1 | contig 10851 bp, 9 predicted proteins | sample 811191 | NCBI WGS metagenome assembly MDTF01 (sample SAMN05326649, study PRJNA326480) | marine metagenome | isolation source: seawater | place: Southern Ocean | collected 2011
CCAAATACCCTTCAATTCTAATTTTTTTTCCTTTTATTTCATCAAAACCACCAATTAATTCGTCAGAGGAAAGATCTGCAAATTCACTTAAAGTTTTAATACTTCTTTGCCCAAGTAAAACTAACATTCCTTGAGTTATACCTTTTAGATTAGCTAATGCATCTTCCACCCCTAGTTCTTTCAATCTTTTCGAAATTTCTTCTTTTTCTTTAATTAGATTTTCTTTTGACCTATTAATTAACTCGTTTGCTGTTGCTTCATCTATACCTTCAATTTTAGAAATATCGTCTGGAGTAGATTGAGATAACTCTTCTATACTTTGCATGCCTTCTGAAACCAGCAATTGACCTAGAGTTTCGTCTACTTCCAAGCTTTTTACTAAATTTTCTGTTTTTTCTTTAAATTCAGCTTGTCTTCTTTCGGAGTCTTCTTGATCTGTTAAAATATCTATTTCATAATTTGTTAGTTTTGATGCTAGTCTAACATTTTGACCTCTTCTACCAATTGCCTTACTTAAATTTTCTTCGGTTAAAATCACATCAATTCTTTTATTGTCTTTATCAATTAATACTTTTTGGATTTCGGCAGGTGATAATGATTCTGAAATTAGCGTAGGAAGGTCTTCTGTCCATTTGATAATATCAATTTTCTCACCATGAAGTTCATTAACTATAGTTTGGACTCTGCTCCCTCTCATACCTACGCAAGCACCGACTGGGTCAATCGAGCTTTCACTAGAAAATACGCAGATCTTTGCTCTACTACCGGGATCTCTAGCGACTGCTTTTATTTCAATAATGCCTTCGTAAATTTCAGGAACTTCCTGAAAAAATAATTGAGCTAAAAATTGTGGATGTGCTCTTGATAAAAATATTTGATGGCCTTTTAATTCTTTTTTTACTTCGTAGCAGTATGCTTTTACTCTGTCTCCAGTTTTTAGTATCTCTCTTGGAATAAGTTCATCTTTTTTTATAACACCTTCTGCTTTGCCCAGATCTACTATAACATTTCCGTATTCTGATCTTTTTATTATTCCACTTAAAATCTGACCTTGTTTTTCAATGAAGTCCTCGTACTGTCTGCTTTTTTCTGCCTCTTTAACTCTCAGACTAATAACTTGCTTGGCACTCTGTGCTGCTATTCTGCCAAAATCTATTTGGGGTAAATCCTCAAAGATTTGATCTCCAATCTTCAATTCTTTATTTATTTTATCTATAAATTTTGCATCGTTTAAAATAATTTCTTTACTGGTGTCTTCAACTTTTTCTACTATGTCTAGAACTTTTTGAATTTTAATTTCTCCTGTTGAACGATCAATAAGAACACGTATATTATTTTCTGTTCCAAATTTTGTCAAAGCAGCTTTCTGTATTGCACTTTCCATTGACTCTAAAACAATTTCTTTATCAATAGACTTTTCACTTGCAACAGTTTCTACTATTCTTAATAGCTCAACTTTATCTAGACCTCTATTTAACATTTTTATCCTTTTTAGTTTGCTCCAAAAAAAAATGGGCTAAAGCCCATTTGTAAACGTCTAATTTTTATCTCTATTTAATGAAAATTTAAACCTTTTACAAGTTTACTTTTTAAAGATATCGACTTTATCAGTTTTTTCCCAAGAAAATTCACCTTTACCGTTAGGTTTTCTTCCAAAATGACCGTAAGCAGATGTAACTTCATAAATAGGCTTATTCAAACCTAGCAATTCTCTAATACCTCTGGGCGATAAATCAAAATTTTTTTCTATTATTTCTTTAATATCTTCGTTTTTTTCTGAATCTGAATCTGATAATTTAACATAAATAGAAAGCGGCTTTGAAACTCCGATGGCGTACGCAAGTTGTATCAAGCACTTATCTGAAATACCAGCAGCTACTATGTTTTTTGCCAAGTATCGTGATACGTAAGCGGCTGATCTATCAACTTTTGTTGGATCTTTCCCAGAAAAAGCTCCTCCACCATGTGGTGCCGCACCACCGTATGTGTCTACAATAATTTTCCTTCCTGTTAAACCTGTGTCTCCGTCTGGACCACCAATTATGAATTGACCTGTAGGATTAATGTAAACTTCTTTGTCGTTTAATTCTTTTAAAAGATCTTCAGGGATAGATTTTTTTATATAAGGATAAATAAGTTCTCTTACATTTTCTTGATTTAAGTCTTTAGAATGTTGTGTTGAGATGACAACAGATGTTACGTTTGTAGGTTTGCCATCTTCATACTGCATAGTTACTTGACTTTTTGAGTCTGGTTCTATTCCTAATAGTGAACCATTTTTTCTATCTTCTGCCATCAATCTTAATATTTTATGTGAAAAATATATTGGTGCTGGCATTAAATCTTCTGTTTCGTCGCAAGCATAGCCAAACATGATACCTTGATCTCCGGCTCCTTCGTCTTTGTTATCCTTGGAATCAACACCCATTGCAATATCGGTTGATTGTGAGTGCAAATGTGATTCTATTTTCGTTTGCTCTTTCCAACTAAATCCATTTTGGTCATACCCTATGTCCTTAATGCAGTCTCTTACCTTTTGGATTAATTCATCCTTTTTAATCTCTGGAGCTCTAATTTCTCCAGCTAGAATAACTTTGTTTGTCGTGGTTAGAGTTTCACAAGCAACTCTAGCATGTGGATCTTTTGATAAATATGAATCTACAACAACATCGGAAATTCTATCACAGACTTTATCTGGATGGCCCTCAGAAACAGATTCACTTGTAAATAGAAAATTATTTTTTTTCATTTATTTCTAAAAATTATAAAGATAAAAATACATGTAAATAAAAGTATGAAAAAAATCAAATCAATTTTATATTGTTTTTGCATACTGTTTATAAGTGGCACGTTTAGTTCGATAACACCTACCTCGTTTTGTGATAATGATTTTTTAACGACTCCTTTATTATCAATAAAAGCACTAAAGCCCTTATTTGCTGATCTTATTAAAAAAACATTATTTTCTATTGATCTAAAAATTGCTTTGGCAAAATGTTGATTAGGACCAACTGTATCTCCAAACCACGCATCTTCAGAAATATTTACAATTAAATTTTTTTCCTTGTTAAGGCTTAATTCAGGAAAAATTAGCTCATAACAAATTAAAGGTAATAATTTTAATTTATTTAATTGAAAAATATTAGTTTTGCTTCCTTGAGAAAAAGATCCGTGACCTTCTGTTATTTTTTTTAAGCCTAGTTTTTTTAGAGTTTTCTTAAAAGGTAAAAATTCTCCAAACGGAACTAGTTTAATTTTATCGTATTTAAATAAAACGTTAAATTCGTTATTAATTATTACTAAACTATTAAATATCTGATTGTTAATTTGATCATCAACCAATGTATTTATACCAAACAATATTAAATGGTTTTTGGAAAACGATTCTTCAAATAAAGGTTTGTATTGTTTTATCTGCTGAAGATTAAACCCAGTAAACACACCCTCAGGCCAAACGAAAAGTGTTTTTTTATTTTTTTCAGGTGCGCTATACTTTATGAGTTTCTCAATATTTTCGAGTACTTCCTCGTTGGTTAAATTATATTTTAAATCAAAGCTTGGTGAAATTATTTTAGTAAAAATAGAATTTTCTAGATTTAGTTCTAATTTGTTTAAATATATATTATTTTTTTTTATAACAGAAGATCCATAAATATAATTAGCAAAAAAAATAATTCCAATTAAAGCAAAAATAATAAAATTTAATTTTTTTCCAAAAATTAATAAAAGTGGTGAGCAATAAATTAAAATAATAAAAAAATTGAGTACAAAAAAACCTACGATAGGTAAAAGTTGAAGTATATCAGGTGCCCACGACCAGGTATAGGCCCATAAATTCCAGGGAAAACCAGTAAAGATTTTGGCACGCAAAAAATCCATGAAAGCAAAAGAACTCGAGAATAATAAAACAGATACAAAATTATTTTTTAAAAATAATCCTGCTATTAAATTTCCTATACCAAAAAAAATTCCAAGAAATAATGGAAGTCCGATGAGACTAACAGGTATTAAAAACTTAAAAGTTTCATCAAATGTAAGAGAGTGTGATATCCAATACGTGCCAGTTAAAAAAAAACCAACACCAAATAAATACCCGATAAGGAACAAATTTAAACGATATGGTTTTTTTCTGTATGTATTTCTAGATTTTTTCTGCACATACGTTGTGATTAGAAAAAAAGCCGGCATAATAAAGAAATTAATATAACTGTGATTAAATGGTTGAAAACTAAAAACTGTAGATGCACCCAAAACAAAGGGGAGTAAAATTACTAAAAAAAATCTACTGCTTAAAAAACTAAATATCATAACATTACACTGACTTTAATATTTTATTTTCTAGTTTCTGCATTATAGAAAAATCTTTATTTGATTTATGACGATAACCAAACAAATGAACCAGTCCGTGAATCCATATTTTGTCAAATTGGTTATAAAAATTATTATTATTTTTTTTTTTTATAATTTTATTTAAATTAATTATTATATCCCCAAGATATATGTTGTTTTGTTTGTTTTTAATCAATTTACTTAATATTTCTTTTTCATGAAATGGAAAAGATAAAACATCTGTAATTTTATTTTTTTTTTCTAAATTTTTTATTTAATTTTTTTATTTCTTTGTCGCCAGATAGTAGAAGAGAGAAGATAAATTTATTTTTTTTTAAAAAATCTATTTTTCCTTCAGCTTTTTTCAACTTTTTTTTTAAATAAATATTAGAATTACTAATATGGTTCTTCCAGGCTTTATTGCTAACTAAAACATCAACTTTAATCATTATTTTTTTTTTGGTACGCTTTAATGATTTTTGAGACAAGAGGGTGTCTAACTACGTCTGTATGATCAAATTCAATTATTTTTATTTCTTTTACGTCGCTTAAAATATTTTTTGATTTTACTAAACCAGAGTATGATTTATTTGCCAAATCAACTTGTGACGGATCTCCATTAACTACTAATTTTGAATTCTCGCCAATTCTAGTTAAAAACATTTTTATCTGTGTTTCTGTCGCATTTTGAGCTTCATCTAAAATGGCAAAACAATTTTTTAAAGTTCTTCCCCTCATAAATGCTAATGGGGCAATCTCAATTTCTCCAGATTCTATTTTTTTATCAATTTTTTCATACCCAAATAATTCGTATAACGCATCGTAAAGTGGCCTTAAATATGGATCTACTTTTTCTTTCATGTCACCTGGCAAAAAACCTAATTTCTCACCCGCCTCTACAGCTGGTCTAGATAATATAACTCGCTCCACTTTTTTTTCCATAAGCATAGTAATGGCAACTGATACAGCAAGAAAACTCTTGCCTGTTCCAGCAGGCCCTAATGCAATAACAATATCATTTTCTCTCAAAGCCTTTATATAATCAGACTGTTTTTGAGATCTAGCTATAACTGATTTTTTTGGTGTCTTAATGAGCTGCACAAAAGATTGTACGTTTGTATTTTTATCGGAATTTAATTTTTTATTCACAGATAATATTATATCATTTTTTTCTATGCTATTTGTCAAAATAAATTTGCTGGTTAAAAATTTAATAGCTTCTGAAACAATAAATAAATTATCTGGGTTCCCTTTTGCAGTAATAGAATTTCCTCTAAAAAATAAAGTTGTTTTTGTCAGCCTTTCTAATTGAGCAAGATTAGCGTTAAACTCACCTACTATTGACAAAAGAATATTATTATCTAGAATTTGAATATTAACAGTTTCTTTGTCAATTTTCTTTATCGTAAGTTTTTTTTCTAATTTACTTATTTCAGACATCAATTAAGCTGCAAAATTTTTATTTTCATCTCTAATAATCTCACCATGTAAACTATTATGATTAAAACTATTAATTTTAATATTGAGTAGTTGACCAGTTAAGTCTTCGTTGCTTTCAACAACAACAGCATTTAAAAACTTATCTCTCCCAAAATATTTGTTTTGATCTTTCATTTTATTTTCAAACAAAACTTCTGTTGATTTATTTAAAAAAATTTTTTTGCTTCGAATGTTAATTTCTTCTAAAATTTGTTGGAGTTCTATTAGTCTTTTTTTAGCTACTTCTTTATCTATGTTGACTAGTTCTGAGGCTGGCGTACCAGGTCTTGAGCTATAAATAAATGAATAAGAATTTATAAATCTAGTTTTTTTAATTAGCATTAAAGTTTTCTGAAAATCATCCTCCGTCTCACCTGGATATCCAATTATAAAGTCAGATGAAAACTTAATATTAGGCCTAACCTCTTTAAGGTTATTAATAATTTCAGAATACTCCTCCACATTATGTTTTCTATTCATTGCCTTTAAAATTTTTGAGGATCCACTTTGTACCGGTAAATGCAGTATCGGCATTAGTTTTTCGCAACTTCTGTGTGCTTCTATCAAATCTTTTGTGACATCTTTAGGATGCGAGGTTGTATACCTTATTCTTTTTAGATCTTTAATATCATTAAGTTTAAATATTAAATCAGATAGACGATATGTGTTAGTTTGATTTTTGTATTCATAAGCATTTACGTTCTGACCTAATAAAGTAATTTCTCTTGCTCCGTTTGCTATTAGTTGATTTGCTTCAGTAATAACTTCATCAAATGACCTTGAGTATTCGGGGCCTCTTGTATAAGGCACAACACAAAAATGGCAAAATTTATCACAGCCCTCTTGTATTGTTAGAAATGAGGATATTTTAGAATTTGAATTTTTAATTAAATTTAAACTATCGAATTTTTCCACCACTTCAAAATCGGTACTGTTAATTTTAAATTTATTATTTTCTAATTTTTTTACTATATTTGGTATTTGGTGATACGACTGAGGTCCTATCACAGCATCAATATATTTTTCACGATTAAGCATTTCTATATTCTCAGCTTGAGCTACACAACCCGTGATTAGCAGCATGGGCTTCTTTTTATTTCTAAACTCTTTTTTTAGTCTGCCTATATCATGATAAACTTTATCTGTAGCTTTTTCTCTTATATGACATGTGTTTAAAACATAACAATCGGCTTCAGAAGGATTACTGGTTGAGGCGTAACCCATCGGCCTTAATAAGTCTAAAATACGACTACTATCGTATTCGTTCATCTGACAGCCAAACGTTTTAATAAATATTTTTTTAGACAAATTATTTTTTTAATTTAGAGCCGTATAATTCTAGTTTGTGATCAACTAACTTATAACCTAATTTTTTGGCAACTCTATTTTGTAAATTTTCTATTTCTTCATCAACAAATTCTATTATTTTTCCACTATTTATATCTATTAGATGATCATGGTGTTTCTCGGGTGCCTCTTCGTATCTTGCTTTGCCTCCTTTAAATTCATGTTTTTCTAAAATTCCAGATTCTTCGAATAATTTTACTGTTCTGTATACTGTAGCTATACTTATTTTTTTATCGATTTTGTTAACTCTTTTGTGTAATTCATCAACATCTGGATGATCATTCGTATCGGACATAACTTTTGCAATAACTTTTCTTTGGTCTGTCAGTCTAACACTTTTTTTTTTACACATTTCTTCAATATTATTCATATAATTATTGATAACTTAGCTTAAATATAGTGGTTTAATCAATTGATTTTCTAGTAATTTATTTTCTATTAATAAATCAATATTTTTAAGGTTATATTCGGTAATTCTTATTTTCTCTGGGCTTATATTTTTAATTATTTCGTCATTTTTAATGTCATCAGGAATAACAAACAAAGTATTAATTTTTTGGTCCATGTTCAAATCCATTTTTCTAGGCATTGTAAAACGATAATTTCCTTCAAAATCCACTTTACAGTAGTAGTAGAATTTATTTGTTTTTTGTATTGATATTATTTCTTTTTTTTTTTCTAAATACGGGGCAGCACTAAGCAAGAAATTATTATAGCTGTATACTTTTATATTTTTTACTATTTGTACCCCTTTTACGACAGCTAAAGAGACTCTAATTCCAGAAAAACTACCGGGGCCAGCATTTACAAGTATTGAAAAATTACTATTAAGAATGATCTTATGTTTCTTAATTAAATTAATAATTTCTAAAACTAATATCTCATTTTTAATAAGATTAGTTTGTAATTTTTTTATAAAAAATCTATTATTAACTTTTAATGCAATGAAATCATTTTTACCCGTGCAATCAATCATCAAAAAATCTTTAATCATTTTTTTATTTATTATTTTCATACCTTATGAATCTTTATCTACATCTGATAATATAGAAGATAAAGGTGTCATTGTCCTCATGTATCATCGATTTGAAGAAAATAAATATCCAACTACAAATATAAAAATTGCAGATTTTATTAAACAAATTGCTTTAATAAAAAAAAATGGATTTAGTTTTATTGATGCAAATAATTTCGAAAATAATATTGTAAATCTTAAAAATAAAAAAAAAATCTTATTGACTATCGACGATGCCTTTAAATCGTTTTACGATATGGCCTGGCCTATACTTAAAAAGGAAAAAATACCTTTTTTATTATTTGTGAATACTCGAGAAATTGGAAGTAATGGATATATGACTTGGAAGCAAATTAAAGAAATTTCTCAGGAAAAATTTGTTCATATAGGAAATCATAGTTACTCTCATGAATACTTGGTTGATAAAACGGATAATGAAATTATTAGTGATATAAATCTAGCTACTAAAGATTTAAAGGTAAATCTTGGATATAATTCCCCTTTTTTCTCATATCCTTTTGGAGAATATAGTAATAGTTTTAAAAATATTGTTAAAGAACTTGGATTTAAATATGCATTTGGTCAACATTCAGGTGTGACAGATGTAACAAAAGATTTTTACGAACTTCCTAGATTTTCTATTAATGAAAAGTATGGAGAACTTGAAAGATTTAAATTAATTCTCAAAACCATTCCTTTAAAATATAAAACAATTATTCCTGAAGAGAGATACATTACTAATAATAATAACCCTCCGAATGTGGTTATTGAGTTTTTAGATAAAATGAAAAATATTAAATTATTAAATTGTTATTCAAATGAACTTAACTCTTGGAGGAAATCTGAAATTAAATATTTAAATGATTTTAAAATTCAAATCAAACTAGTTGGTAAATTTACCACAGAAAGAGGAAGGATTAATTGTTCACTACGAGAACCTGATGGTTCTTGGCGTTGGCTAGGTATACAGTTTGTTATTGCAGAATTTTAAGTTAAAGCTTCAACTGATTACTTCCTTTGAAATCATCTATTGTCACGTTTTCTAATTCATCAAGATCATTTTGCTTAATAATTTTCTCAAGTATCTTAGTGTACTCTTTTCCTGTTTGCGCATAGTTTTCAAGTTCATGGATTAATTCTACACCTGACAATTTTTTGTTTTGCTTTCTTAGTTCAGCTCTTTTAGCCCTAAAACCTTTATAGCCACGATGAGTATTTAAGTTATTTATATATGCTTTAACTGAAGCTCTTAATAAAGGAAATTTAAGAATTTTATGATTTTGGTCTTTAGATTTTTCTAAAGGCTCAATACCATCACCATTCCAAGTCCACTGACCATATATAGCATTTCCCTCTAGAGCGAATCTTGAAGTTCCCCAGCCACTTTCTTTCGCTGCTTGAGCTAGAGCAATGGAAGTTGGAATAATATCAATCTTTTCTATTAACTCAAGAATATTTCTATTTGAAACCTTGTATGCTTTATATTTTTTGTTTAACCATTTCTTGCTTTCAGTTGATTCATTTTTTTTTATTATCTTCAATAAATATTCTCTGTCTTCTTGAATTTTTTCATTTTCAGCAACCACTAAGGGTAATAGAATTTGTAAAAAAGTTTCTTTTTTTTCACTAACACTTTTGATAGCACCTAAATCCTTAGGTAGTCTTGTGAAATATATTGGTTTTACTTTTTTTTTATTTCTTACCTTATCTAAATCGTATTCCAAATCTTCAAATAGATTTAATACTGTTTGAGTATTTAAACTGTAATCATTATCTGAGGATAAGGACTTTTTATCTTCTGATAACTTTACTACTTCTTTAGAACTATTTTTTTTTATATTTTCTTTAGTTTTAACAATTGCTTTTTTTTGCAATTTTTCTTTTTTATCCGATTTAATCTCTAATGATATTTTTAATGAATCTACATCGGTGATTAGATCTTTTATATAGAGACCAGAAAAAATTAGAACCACTACTATTGAAGCATATGCTGCTTTTGAAAAAATATTCTTTAAAATATTTTCTCTAACTTTAAAATTGTAAATATCGTTCAAACTTTCAATTGTTGTCTTAGTTAAAATTTTAAAAAAATTAACAATATTAGAAATTATAAATTTGAAGTAATTTTCTATTCCATCAAATATTTTTTTTAAGTATTTATTTATATTAATAGATAAATTTTTGATTAACTCTTTAAAAGAATTTTTAAGAAATTTATGTACATTAATATTGAAGGATATTTTTTTTATTTTTCCTTCGAAAAGAGTTTTAATAAATTTATTTATATTAATGCTGAAGGATAATTTCTTTCTTAGTGAGTCATAGAAAGGTTTAAAAAATTTATTTATATTAATGCTGAAGGATAATTTCTTTCTTAGTGAGTCATAGAAAGGTTTAAATACTTCATTGTTAAGTTTGTGAGAAAAGTACCCTTTTCTCGATGGTATAGGTACATTATTTTTTAGAAGTATAATTTCTATATCGTAAGTGGTGTGTTTTAGATCTTGATCAAAAACTTTATGAATTTTATAAATTCTTGCTAATTCTATTAATGTTTCTCTATAACTTAAATTTTTTCTCATTTTAAATAGCCTCTACTGATTTTACTTCTTCTACATAATGACAAAGTAAATTTTGAACGCCTTGCTTTAAAGTCATAAGTGAACTTGGACAACCGGAAC
>MDTF01015460.1_pt1 | contig 10850 bp, 6 predicted proteins | sample 811191 | NCBI WGS metagenome assembly MDTF01 (sample SAMN05326649, study PRJNA326480) | marine metagenome | isolation source: seawater | place: Southern Ocean | collected 2011
AATTCCCTCAGATCTGAAGTCGCAGCCTTCACTAGCTCGATATGATATTCAAGTTCATCTTTATCCATAGTATCGGTAAGTTGAGATCTTGTAACAATTAGGTCATTACCCCTTGGGCAAGCGTAAATCGCGACCATTTTTTCTTTTGATACCTTAAATAACTGTGATCGACCCTTTTTAGAATTAAAAAGATATGCACTATCTTTTATAAATATTGAAATAATCACATTTTGTCGATGCTCTTTTAAAGGCCCAATTCCATGTTCGAGAATTAGCTCGAAAGAATCACTGTGAAGACTTGTGCCACTGCATATCTTTATCTTATCGCCTTCAGCCGGCTCAGGGTTATAGCCACAAGACTTCAACATCGCAACGATAAGCATTACATTATAATTCGCTGCTGAAAGCTGATTTGAGATTTCAATACCATTGACATTAACTATAGTTCTCGTCGAGAAGTCGTCTGGTACATGACTCTTAGAAACTTCAAGAGATAAAAAATTAGTCTTTAGTGAAACTCCAGCCGCATCGAGTGTATTTATAAATGAATTTTTTTCCTCACGCCAAAATTCTTTTTCTATCTGGTCTAATGTCAATCTTGTAGCAAGTAAATACGCCGCCAAGCTCTGTACAATGGGCCCAACCCTAAGATTTTTCTTAATGTACTCAAAAGCTTCTAGACTTGAGACAGAGCATGCTAGATATAAAGCTCGATCCAGTGAATTACTTGGACTATCTAAAAGCGAAGGGTGCTCAGCTAATCCCATTCTTACCTTACTAACTCTATCCAGTGCTTTTTTAACATGGCTTGAAACTCCCTCATCCGCTATATTTTTTAAGCCCTCAGCTAATTCTGTGGTTATATTTGTTGATTTGAAGTCAGCGTTTATTCCAATTTCCTCTACAACAGTTAAATACATGTTTAAAAAATCATATGATATCTTGGGAGTAGATTCCATAAATCCAGATGCTTTTAGGACAGCAGAGACAAAGCAGGTGCCAAACTTTAAAATGGACGGCTTTTTAACATTGATGCTAGGGAAGTTCTTGAAGTGATTACCACCCACTTTAAAGGCTATATTTATCCCGACAACCATCGCAGCGTGTTGGCTAGCATTAAATTTTACTTTGCTCCTCCTAGGAGTAGGTTTCTTACCTAAGTGTTTATTACTTAGATTAAACTCCCTTGTTTGATCTACAGATAATTCAAACATCTGTAACGGAACATCAGGGAATCCCGAATATGTTGCATAAAACATATCTTTTTCGTCTTGACTAGGGAAAATTATCTTAGCTATCTGAGATATTGGAATTGGCCCCTTTAAGACTGCATAATCTACTTCGTTCATCCAGATATGCTCTTGTGACTTTAGCTGAAGAGCGACATGTCCATCAGATAGCATCGGGCTGCTAGCGACGCAGATATCAGGAAAATAGGCTAACTCTACTGAATCTATTTGCTGCACTGAAGTAGAAAGCCCTATAAATCCGGAGCTCAAAAAGTCTGGTAAGAAATTTGCCTTTATAGTTGTGTATAACAAAATTTTACTTCTCCGCTAAAAGGATACCCAAAAGTTGTTGCTCATCGCCAAATTCGACAGCAATATCTACAAAGCTATCATGGTCGTTAAATTTTTCCAGAATTACTCTTATCAATTTTTCGGTCATAAAGGAGTTTTCTGCAAAAGACGTCAAATTCTTTATCATAAGAGATTTTTTATCCGGATTTTTTGCCGCTTCAATAATGGGAGCAAAAAACCGATTCTTTTTTAAATAGTGACGCTTATACTCATAAGCAGAATCACACCAGTCTACGACATCAAACATTGATTCTAAATCGACATCATCTTCAACAGTTGAGATAAAATTTGACAAGCCTGCGCTCGGATCAGGAAGCAGTCGCAATGCCTCAGGATAAACATTACGAGAGGGGTCGGCTGAAAAAAAGTAGTACAGAGCATCACGTGCTCGACTAGAAGCAACATATAAACTTTTAAAAGAACTAATTTCGCCCGAATCTCTTGCCTCTAAAGCACGCGTATTCTCCACAAAAACAGTATCAAACTCCAATCCTTTAGAGCTCATAAAATGAACTACTGTGATAGACGGGGGAGCACCAAAAATCAAGTTTTCTTCGTTACTTGATATAGGGTCATTCTTGTTTGAAGTGTAACATTGCACCCGACAATTCTTTTTACCGGATAGTACTTCTTTTTTGATACCAGCATAAACGCGACTAACATCTGCGATTCTTCCAAAAACAAGAACACCTACATCTACAGAACCAAGGTTCACCGTCATATTGACAATCTGACGGAGCGGCCTATCAACATCCAAATCGAAAAAAATTGTAGGCTTATTACCTGTTTTTCGTATCGGTAGCTCTGCGCTTGTTGACCCTGCAACCTGAAAATGCCGAGAAAATTTTGCTATCTCCAATGAATTTCGATAGTTTTTGTCCAAACGCCATAATCTAGAATTTTCCACTGAAGCATTCAGCTCTTCCATTAAATCAAAAACTGAGCTGTTATTATCGGTAATTGTCTGATTTTCATCGGCAAATACAGTAATGGAAGGCCTATTTTGATCTAAGTGAAGCTTGTGGCGCATACACTGGATAAACGCTCTATACATTTCTTTTGAAAAATCCTGCCCCTCATCGATTATGAGGTGTCCCCAGTTTAACTTATTAATAATGTTGATATTATCGCATTGATTAATATTAGTTATTACCTGTCTCCAATCTACTGGAGCGTAGTAACCTTTCTGAGTCTGCTGTAACGGTATCCCTTGACCAAAACCACTTTGGTACCAACTACGAATCCAACGATCCATGTTGACCACTTTAACTGAATTTAACTGCTCTGCATGACTGGTATAGCGACGAAGAACTTTATTGAACATCCCCAACACAACGGGCTTGCCTAGAGACGATAACTTAATCGCACGATGCGCTGCAATTACAGTCTTCCCAGTGCCTGGAGGTCCAGTTATTAATATAGCCCCGTCAATCGGCGCTTCTGCATAAAGTTTGCGTTGGTCGATATCTAACATTGAAAATGGCGGTAATTTCATTAGCAGCCACCCACTGCGAACGGCAGAAATCCCGGAGCCTCATTCTTGCTAGGCCCCATTCCACCCAAAATAAGTCGATTTAACATCGCATTTTGATAAGCACAGCTGGTTTCCGATATTAAACTGCAGCAATGACAAGCAGATCTATTAAGATTATGAAGGCCCTGCTCCATACTCTCTCTACAAACTGGATCTGAGGAACACCAACTTGCTAATTCAGTAATTTGTGAAATCAGCTTGTTTATTATACTCGGTCTTGCCTGATCGACTAACCCACCCATGGTGCCCTCTGAATCAGTATCAGTGGTGTATATTAAAATTCCAGCATAGTTATCGTTATCGTCAATATATATTCTTTCCCTCAAAGCTGCGGAGGAATAACCACTATTGAATGTAAGCTGACGAATAAGTAAATGAGACAGTGTATGAGCAATTAAAAATAATTTACTACTAGGATAATCAACAGGATAATTTTCTTTTAAAGAATCTAAAGCTACCTGTTGTGGTCTCACTAAATCATCAAGAGCTTTATCATTTAGAGAGAGAAATTTAGAGAGAGTTGTAGAATTTAGTTCAAAGTAAATACCTTCTCCAAAAGCCGCTATTGCGGGCAGCCATTTGACTGGTGACTCACCAGCACTTGTCGGAACATCTAAAAGCCCCTTACCCCTTTTGAAAGAAGTATTAACTCTTACCTCTCTTAATCTTCTAACCTGCCCGATCGCTGAGAAAACATTACTCAGTTGTGTAGAATTATTATCCGTTAATGTTGGAAACTGTACTTTAAAATGTAACTGATCAATATCTTTTTTAAGCTTGAATAGCTCCAATTCATCATTAAGTATTTTGCTCTGAGTATCTTCCATAGCTCCTCCGATAACAATACCTTCATCATCAGGGGTGTTAAGCCGCGCAAGCAGATAATCTTGAGCTTGCTCAAAGGTAATATTTGAGTCCTGAGCGCGCCTTTTTATCTTAGTAAAGTAACTACCCTCTCGACCTAACTCTATTTCTATCTCAACCGATTGTTTTGTCGGTTCGTCTTCTATAGCATCCTCTAACAATCTATCTAATGAGGCATTTGGAGCGATATCGCCCTCTGACTTCATCTCGATGTCCAGAGCGCTGTATATAGTTGCACTGTATAATGATGAGCTTCCTCGGGGCTCTATTCTCATGACTTCCTTACATTCCACGGCATCATTATCATGTTGCCAAGGCTGTCGACCACAGCATTTTTGCCCCGATGGTGGCCAATCCTGCAGCACATATGGTGAGGCCTCTCCCTTAGAAATATCAGCCAAAGTCTTTGACCGACTACAAGCCTTGCAGGTAACTTTCATGGAGGGAAAATCTCCTCCGAGCTTCCCCGAACTAGTAAACCGCAACTGACTTTTGTCTTTACAATATCCAAACTCAGCATCACCTTGTCCACTATGACACCATCGGGCCCAATCTATTTCAGTTAGATGACCGTTATCACAGTAAGCCACAAATCGCATAGGATCCAATGGCCTTTTATTGCAGGAGGCAGACAAGCAAATAGGTTGGCCGTAATTGTCATTATTATCTTCTTTTTTTGATAAGAAAATTAGTTTCTTACAACTCTGACAGTGTAGCCATTTAGGAAACCGACTTACCCTAACCGCCTCTTTAGTTCGCTCTTCATCGCTAAAACTTCTTAATTCATAGCCGCCTAGAGCAATAGATAATCGTGGCATTAAGATCTTCACTTTAGGTGGCGGATTCCACTTATCTATGCTGTTGACGACAAAGCCCTCTCCAGAAATATCGAGCAGAGCTCCGGCTCCGTAGGGAGATATCGTTTGAGCTCGCCTTAACTCTCTATCACTCATAACTCTATCCTCACTGGCGAATCAACTCCTCGCATAGATCGCATAGTCGGGAAACCTACTTTATTATCTTTAGTTTCATGAAAGTTTGTTAACAAAGTATGGCTATCTTTATCACGTGAAGCATAAACCAAACGTGGCTCGACCCAAGAAGACCATTGATCAACCACTTTCTTTAACATCTCTTTAAATTTATCTTGCTCAAACTGATGTTCTAGTGAATAAGTAGCGCCCAGTCGATCCCTTAATAATTGGGTAGCCTCCTTTATATTTAAATTATTTACATTAAAGTTTTTAGCATCTCGGTTACCTCCTAAATTAGGAACACCGTGCCTTATTAAGCCTATATATGCAGCGTGTAATGCTTTATCTAAAGCCTGCTCGCTTGCTGGAGTTACACTTGTTGGCTCTACCAAACTGTTGAGTGACTGATGGTATGACTTGAAATGCTCATAATGACTCCTATCTCTGGGCTTGGATGGAGAGTAAAGCGTTATTACTAATCCTGGCCCCTGTTTAACTGGACTACGGCCAACACGACTGGAAGCCTGAATATATTCAGACGTAGTTTTTGGCTGGCCGTTCACGAGCATTAAACCCAGCCTATCAATATCTATACCTACTGAAACCATGTTCGAGCATGGAATAAATTCTTTTACGGGACTATCTAAATGATCATGATCAGTGACACTTTGCATTAAAAGACTGCGGATCTCGCTAATAGAGCGTTGCTTATTGTTAGAACTTACTTCTTCTTTACTCAATGGTTGGACTGTACCTGAGAAGTTTTGCCATCCAGCGTAGACTTGCATTCGCTCATAAATCTCTTGGCTAACAGCACTGTGAACAAAAGAAAGTTCACGCTTGCTATTGCAGTAACACAGCAGTGTCCACAAAAAATCACATTGTTGTTTACTACCTACTTCGTCTGCTATAAAACGAACAGATTGTGAAATTGCGGCACTAGTCCAGTGAGCGGCTGTAGTCGCTCGGAGTCCCTGCGCCATAACACCCATGTATAGGCGTGCACTTTCTGCGCTGAGCTCTTCTTGAGAAAAACATGAATCTCCTGAACTAATTCCTCTTGGAGGAAAAATTGTACTTGGACGCCCCATTAGTCTTTGAATTTGTTCCGCTGAATCACGCACAGTCGCACTTGATGCAACATACTTTGAACCGGAGGAAACTAGACCCATTTTTTTCTGATAAGTACGTATTAAACTATCAAATCCCGCCTCATAGACTCCTGCGATGGTTCCTAATGGTCCAGATATTAAATGCAATTCATCTTGGATGATAAGCGTTGGCGGCACCACATACTTACCTTGCTTGCGCTTACCAAACAAATTTGCTACATCCTCTTTCCAAGGTAAGGAAGCAAATTTATCAATAGTGCCAATAAGAAATGATGGAGGATTTACATATATTTCTTCTTCAATAACCGTAACTGGAATGCTTAAATCTTTCGAGAATACACATTGACTGCTCATGCATGAGTACTCTATTTTGCCCGCTGTTTCTCTAATCCCAAAACCAATAGGTTTTCCCGCACTATCATAATCGGCTGTTTCTGGAATCAGACTAGTTCCGCAGTTCAAACATTCCGTTATTTGAAACCTATGTTTAGAGTCAATTGATCGATGTAACTCATCTAGGTCTTGTTTAGCTCTAGAAATATTCGGGTATGCTTGCCCTCCATCTTCAGATATACCTAAGTACAAACCAACTGTGAAGGGTTCACATCCTAAAAGAGCGATGTTTAAAAGTCTTATTTTTTCTAAAGCACAGGCAAGAGATGCTGTTCTGTTAAATTGATCAGCAGTTAAAAATCTTAGCGTATAACGTGTTATAACACCCACGCCATAACCTAACTCGGGAGAGGGATAACGCATTCTGCGGCGGAGGAGCTCGTAACTAGCAAGAAGTAAATAGGCTTCCGTTTTACCTCCACCCGTACTAAACCAAATTAAATCTACTAATGAATGCTCGTCTGAGCCAGGATGCTCAATTCCATAAAGAGTTGAGATAAAAAAGGCTAGTTGAAATGGTCTCCACGCGGGCCGAACCGAATCATCTAACTCATTTATATCGCAGTTGAAGGGATCAACGGCATCATCTAGCGGTATAGGCCAACTCTGGCCAGCAGTTTCTCTTTCTTTTCTAAGCTCTTTTAAGCGAGAGGTTTGCTCAATTTGAAATAGCATCGCCAAGTTGGCGAGAGTAAATGCTTTCCAGCAGCCATCATCATTCTTGAGTAGATCTATTGCACTCAACATTCTTTCAAGACAGCCCTCCATTTCAGTCAAGAGATAGGTTTGGGCGCTCTTATAAACCAAATCGACATCAATTCGCTGACTATCGATCCATTTACAATAATAATTTGCCATCGATTCAATTTTTTGACAGATCACCATCCTATCCGATTGCGTTGCAGTCGCTAAAGATCGAATATCAAATATGTCCGAATCTGTAAAAAAATCATTTTCAGCTATCTTCAAATGGTCAAAAGTTGGTCTATAAACCCATTCTTTTGGTAAGTATGTAACACTGACCTCGTCAACATCACTATTACTATTTGATAAGTTCGAATTCTTCCAATCCACAGATGCGCCATGTCCAACAGCATACGTAGGTTTATCCTTGTACTGTAGTTGAAGAATCTGATCTTCAAGATTAGTGACACTCTCAGCGGAAACATCATAAGGCTGAAAACTTCCATTCATGCATTCACATACCAATCCAACCTGATAAATTCGTTGAGCTACACTCTTTTTTGCCCCGCTATGCATCCCTCCTTTAAGCTTGTTATTATTCACCAGACTTATTGTGACAATAGTCTTGTTTTTTCGGAATAAAGACTTTCTTTCGGACTTAATTACTTTGGCAGCTCCATCGAATATAATGGTGCTTTGATCCGAAAACGCATTAGACATAACGCACGCTTGAGTATACGGCGTTCGCTTAAAACCTATTTCTTTCTCTTCGGTTTCATGGTCGGCATACGTGGCGCCGTCAATCAAAACTTTGAACTCCGCACCTTTATCTATTACAAAACTTATCCCAACACTTGACGGTAAGTCTTCATTAGCCATCGAAAGAGGATTATCTCGATCCCCTGAAAAATCCTGAGATTGTCCTGCTTCAGTAATAGGGCTAAGTTCTTCATCTTCATCATTTGCTTGCTTTGCTAGATCGGCTCTTTTTAAGCCCTGAGGAAACAATATGCCTGTCATATAAGACAATACCATCCTACCTTCAACAAATTCTGTTGGACCATTTCTTGGACCAAAAAGAAGGGAAGACATTTCATTGGCTGTTCTTTGTCTAATTTCATGCTTACTCTTCATAGTTTGCTCTCATTTTATGGATATTCCTGAGGGCAGATTTTCCACCTCCTATCAAACACAAACCTCTCGCTCTTGATACACCGCAATAAACCGCATCACGAATGTCACAATCATTTAGATTGAGATCTAGACCAATCAAAAATACTACACTGGATTCCAATCCTCGAAATTCGGCCACAGAAAATATTCTAAACCTATTTTTATAAGTGCTAATCAGCTTCTTCTTAGACAAATCGTCGAGGCATTCGGGGTATAGAATAACCAACTCCTCTGGCCTTATCAGTCCATACATACTATGCTCATCGAGACCAGTTATTAAGCGCAGGCCTTTGTCATAATCGACGCCATGGACATCTGGACCAGCACCCATAACTGAAGTCTCTCCAATTCTAACTAGACAAATCTTTTCTAAATAGTTCACGATCTCAGGGGTATTTCTAACGTTTCTTGTTAATGAACAGACAGCATTATTTCCTGTACAATCCAACAAAAAATTAAAAACATCTTTATCAATAACTTTCCCAAAAGAGATTTGATTTTGTAAATCCCCATAAAAACGCCATATCCCCTCCGCAACACCACCTTGAATTAGATTATCTAAAATTTCAAAATCAGTTTGGTTGAAAAAGTCTTGAGCTTCGTCGACATATAAAATATCAAATGGGCCGTACTCATTTGCTGAAGATCTATCGAAGCAAGGTATTTGCTTATCCAACGAATGACTTATATGCGCGGCAAGTTGTGGTGTAGGCGCTAATATACCGACGGAATGCCCTTGCTTAAATTTTCTCATTGCATCGTATATCAAAAGAAAAGTCTTCCCTGTCCCAGCTCCGCCATCCAAGATATATCGATTAAAATTATTTAAAAGATCGGCTGTTTTATACTGCTGCTCAGTTAGTTCATTTTGTTCTTTTTCAATAGCAGAGTTTTTAGCCCGCGAAGGGTAAGAAAGGTCAAGTTGAGGGCGAATACTTTCTTTGATGTCTCTCACATCAATCTTATTTAGTGACATAACCGAGTTTAGATAAATATTTTCAATACTATAATTGATCGCTATATTTAATCTGTGCTTTAACGTATCTGGCGTATAAAGATCTTCTTTATAAACCATTAATTCATCTTGTAATTCAGGACCCATTTGGGCATCAGGTCTTTCGTTATTACAGAGAATCGCTACCTTTACAAATGGTAACCGTTTATATTTATAACTGAATCTTTGTGTAAACCAACTAGTACGAAAGTGATCTAGGGCGTTACTAATTTGGACTAAAGGAGACTTTCTTTTTGTGTATTTAATTCCGCCATTGGCATTGTAAACATGCCACTTACCGTTTTTTGTTGCTACCCTGCCTGCTTTAACTTCGATACCAATAATTGCGCGTTCTGAAATAATCAAAAAGTCCATCTCGGACCAAGTTTGACTAATCCCGCCTACAATATTTTGCGAGTGCATTGCTACACAAGAATCGCTGAGACGTATTTTCTGAAGAAGGTTAAAAATGCGCAGTTCCGCGACATCTCCTCCTGCTGTCGGACTCTCCCAAATATGACTAGGTACTAAATCCATAGAGCTACCTTTTTAACGTCCACCTTAAAAGAATAGTAATCGATTTATTAACCGAAGGCCAAACTTTAGAGAGTGGAGGTCACTTGGGATTTTCAAACTTATTTTTAATTACATTATTTCATATCATTTTTTAGTAATATGTGAGTCTGGAATTAATTTTTGAGGAATTAAATTAATCATCGTCTCTAACGCCCAACGAATAGCTTTAAGCGTTCATAAAGATCAAGTTGATAAAAAAAACTATCCTTATATGGCGCATATTCGAGATGTTGCTGCACGCGTAGCCCATCTTGGAGAATCATATGAGATTGTTGGATTACTTCATGATGTAATTGAAGATGCTGGCTCTAAAGAGTCTCAGGAAGCTGTTATAGCTGACATTAAAGGCTCTTTCAGTAGCGAAATCTTCCAATCAATCGCTGCTATGACGAAGAAGCCAGACGAGGATTACTTTGAGGAGTATCTAACTCGAGTAAAAGACAACAAGATTGCTCTGCGAGTCAAGATCGCAGACGCCTCTCACAACCTGTCTAAAGCTCATTTGATTGGAAACTCACAACTACAAAATAAACTTAGAAAAAAGTATATAAAGGTTTTAGACGAATTAGGTGAAGATAGTTCGCTTTGCGAAAAACCTATAATATTTAAAAATGGCTCATGGGTTGCTACTTAATACCCCCCACAACAAAGAGAGATACTAATGGTGGCAATTGATAGCTATTGGAATTATGAAAACAGACCTGGAATTATTGTAGAGTATGAAGATGATTGTGTCGGTGGATTTTATCTGCAACAAGGGGCTGTAGTTTGGGAAAAAGTTACTGAGTGGGATGTTGTGCAATGGTTCAAAGATGGCGGAAAGCTTTCAAAGTCAGAGTTCGAAGAATTATTTGGTAAGGTAGGGGTAGATATACCAAATTTACCATAAATTTCTTTACACCTTACTTTTAGAATTAATATGTTAGGAGAAGTTAGTTAGATGCTATCGAGATCAAATCTGGATAT
>MDTF01018009.1_pt1 | contig 10850 bp, 11 predicted proteins | sample 811191 | NCBI WGS metagenome assembly MDTF01 (sample SAMN05326649, study PRJNA326480) | marine metagenome | isolation source: seawater | place: Southern Ocean | collected 2011
TATCTTAAAAAACAAAAAGCAGATATATTAGCATTTAAAAGAGACGAAAATTTAGTTATACCAGAAAAAGTTAACTATGACGATCTTTCTGGACTATCAAATGAGGTAAAAGCTAAATTCAAACAAATAAAACCAAAAACTATGGGGCAAGCTCTTCGAATTGATGGAATAACACCAGCTGCTGTATATATTTTGTTGTCACATGTAAAAAGAAGGTCTATTAAGCTTATAGCTTAATGGAAGAAATTTTTAAAAAATATCCACTATTAAAAGACCAAAATGTTTCACGTGAAACATTAATTGATTTTGAGCTATTTATATCCATGCTACAGCGAGGAAATAATGAAATTAATATAATAAGTAAAGAAACAGCTAAAAATGATGTAATAAGAGAACGTCATATAATAGATTCAGCGCAAATCATTGAATTTATTGATTTAAAAAGTAATATAATAACTGATATAGGTTCAGGTGGAGGCATGCCAGGTATAATAATATCGATTATGGTCAAAAATAATAAAAATTCCATTAAAACACATTTATATGAAAAAAGTCATCATAAGAGTGCTTTTTTAAGAAAAGTGTCTAGAGATTTAAAATTAAACACAGAAGTTATACAAGAGGATATTTTTGAGATACAAAATATAGAGGCAGGTACAATAATGGCAAGAGCTTTTAAACCCTTACCAATAATTTTAGATTTAGTTTATAAAAATTTTAGTAGTTATAAAAATTTAATTTTATTCATGGGAAAAAATGGAGAAAAAGTTTTAGAAGAAACTTTAAAGAATTGGGATTTTGAGTTTGATAAAAAAAAAAGTATTACAAGTAAAAATTCATTTTTATTAAATATTAAAAACATTAAAAAAAAAACTAAAAAATAAAATGCAAATTATTTCAGTAATAAATCAAAAGGGTGGAGTAGGAAAAACAACTACTGTAATCAATCTTGCAGCTGGTTTGGTTCAACAAAACAAAAAAGTGTTAGTGGTAGATCTAGATCCACAAGGTAATGCAACTACAGGACTTGGTTTATCTAATTTAGAGAATTCAAGTGAAACAATTTATGGGGTTTTGAATGGAACAAAAGCTATTTCAGCTGTGATCAAGAAAACTGACTTTACAAACCTGGATATAGTCAGTTCAAATGTTGATTTATCTGGATTAGAGGCTGAAACAGCTGGTGACAGTGATAGAGCCTTTATACTAAAAGGTAAATTAGCCTCTTATTTAAAGGATTCTAGAGGGTCATACGATTATATACTCATAGATTGTCCACCCTCATTAAGCCTTATAACAGTCATGGCACTAGTATCATCACACTCTCTTGTAGTGCCATTACAGACAGAGTTTTTTGCATTAGAAGGGTTAACTCAACTAGTAAAAACGATTGAAAGAATAAAGGTGAGTCTAAACCCTGAATTACGCATAAGAGGAATCCTTTTAACAATGTATGACAAAAGAAATAAACTTTCAGCACAAGTGGAAAAAGAAGCAAGAGATTATTTTAGTGATAAAGTTTATCAGACAGTCATACCAAGAAATGTAAGGTTATCAGAGGCTCCCTCTCATGGGATGCCAGTCTTAATTTATGATAAATCATGTCTTGGAAGTAAATCTTATTTTAGTTTTACAGATGAATTTATTAATCAAGAACAAGAAATAGGTAAGTAAGAAAAATGGATGCCAATAAAATAAAAAAAGGCCTAGGCCGTGGATTGTCATCATTGATAGGTGAAACAAAGCAAGAGACAAATATTAATAAGATACCCATAAGTGATTTGCTCAGTAATAAATTTCAGCCAAGAAAAATATTTAATGAACATGATTTACAAGATTTAACAAATTCAATAAAAGAGAGAGGAATTATCCAACCTATTATAGTTAGAAAATCTGCAGATCAAAATTCTAAGTATGAAATAATTGCAGGAGAGAGAAGGTGGCTAGCAGCTCAAAAAGCAGGCTTGCACGAAGTACCAGTAGTAATTACAGATGTTAGTGATTTAAAATCTTTGGAATTTGCAATTATAGAAAATGTTCAAAGATATGATCTAAATGCCATTGAAGAGGCAAGAGGCTATCAAAGGTTAATAGATCAATTTTCATATGATCAAGAAAAAATAGCACAATTTATTGGGAAAAGTCGAAGCCATATAGCAAATTGCTTGAGGCTATTAAATTTACCCGAAGAAGTATTAAAATTAGTAGAACATAAAAAATTATCAGCGGGACATGCTAAAATTTTAGTTGGACTTAATAATATTGATTTTATTGCAAAAAAAAATAATAGAAAAGAATCTATCTGTTAGGCAAGCAGAAAATCTTGTTAGAATTTTTAAAATAAAAAAAAAATCATTTAAATCTTTAAAAGATCCAAACTTAAAAACACTTGAGTTATCTATTATCGAAAAAATTGGTTTAAATATTGTAATCAAGAATAAGAAAAATAATACAGGTTCTTTGGTAGTAGAGTATAAAGACCTTGATCAGTTAAACAAAATTATTGAAATAATTAAGGCTAACTATTAATAGGTGAAGCCGTTTCAATAATAAAATCAAATAAAATAGAAATTGAATTATTATTATGTTTTTTAATTAAGAGCTCTATTTTATTAATTTGATATGTTAATCTTTCAGCCTCAACAAGAGACCAACTTTTTAATTGTTGTTTTACAATTTCTTTATCTTTCCAAAAAATAGTTGGTTTACTTGATGAAATTGTTAAATCAATATTTTTTGTTTTTAAAAATTCGTTGCTTAATCTAATTAATCTTTTTGATTTCATCAAAAATGTTCTAATAATTAATATACAATCTTCCAATGTGTAATTGTTTTCATTTAATATATTAATAGTTTTATTTTTGTTTTTAGACAAACAGGAGTCAACCAATTCAGAAACATTATAATTTTCTGCCAAATTAGTTAATTTTAATATATCGCTAAGCTCAATTTTTTTTTTATCACCTATATAGTTTTTTATTTTTTCAAGCTCATTACTTAAATTTAATCTGTCCCCCCTTGCTCTTTGGACTATTAAGTTAATTGCTTGTTGTGAAATTGGAACTTTAATTAATCTAAAAAAATTATTTACAATACTGGATAAAGTTTGGTTGTTATCTTCATAAAAGGCTACACAAGCTAACTCTTTGTTTTTTTCAAATAATGATCTAGTTTTTGATTTTTTTTCTAAAATATTAGCGTTTAGGATTAAAACCACATCTTCAATTTTTTTTTCTATTAACTCCTCTACGATGGATAATATTTTGTCTGTGACCCTATTTATTATGATTAGTTTTTCATTTTCAAAAAAAGATTTTGATAAGACATTATTAAAAAAGTTTTCTTTATTATTCAGAATTTCACCTTCATCATAATTATAAGTGCTATCTTTATATTTTATTCTAAATTTATTTTTTATTATTTCATTTTTATGTCCCTGATTTTCACCATAAAATAAAAAAAAACTGCCTGTTATTTTAATTTTGTCTAATTCAAATGATTTAATTATCATGTTTAAATTTTGGAAAGATAATTAATTATACGATCGATATTTTTGTTAATCAAAAAATCTTCAATTTCTTTTTTGTACTGATTTAATTCAAATTTATTAGCATTTGTATTGTAACTAAAGCCTTCCTGAAAAAACTGATTCATATCTTGGTTTTGACCATGTTTAGTTTGTAATCCAATACTAATTATCATTTCATATCGAGAGGGATTGCCCTTAGAATTTTTTGCCAGCACATTTATTTGTTTCTTTGTATCCACCTTTAAAGAAATTATTTTTTGACTCTCACTATTTGAAAGTAGCCTTAACCTTTTTTCAACTTTGGAATTAAGAAGATCACTTTTAGCTGTAGTTATACTCTTTATTTTGAAATTAAAATTTTTAGTTGAATAAATAGGTGTGTATCCACAATCTGCCAAAAATAAAAATGCCAGTAATATTGTTATTATTTTTTTCATCCAATAATTAAGTTTACCAATTTATTTTTAATATAAATACTTTTTTTAATTTTTTTACCTTTAATAAATTTATTTATAATATTGTCTTTTTTAATTCTTTTAATTAATTGCTCTTCAGTAGTATCTGCTTCAGAGAGCAGTACACCCCTTTTTTTTCCTTCAATTTGTATTACAATATTGAATGTTTCTTTTTCTATAAGATTAAAGTCAGCAACAGGCCATTTTGGACTATATTTTTGATCCATCTCCTCTAAGCACTCAAGAGTAAAATGTGGTATTACTGGTTGAAGTAGGCAAAGTATTTTCTTATAATTTTCAGTCAACTCAAAATTATTTATAGGTTTTTCAATTTCTTTATTTAAAAAATTATACGTTTCATGAAAATTTGCAATAATTACATTGTAGTGAAATTTCTCCAAATTTTTTGTAATTTTATCTATTAAAGTATTTGTAAAGCTAGCTAACGATTTTGAGTTTTCACTCTCTTCGTTTAATGAAATTTTTTCCATAATTTTTTTGTGTAATAGCCAAAACTTTTGAATGAATTTATATGATGCAACCATTCCCGTGTCAGACCATTGAATGTCTTTTTCTGGTGGGCTATCTGATAAAATAAAAAGTCTTACAGCATCGGCTCCATAGTCTTTTATAATTTTTTGGGGGTCAACAGTATTTTTTTTTGACTTCGACATAGATTCACTTGGACCAACTTTTACTTTAATGCTTGGTTCATCTTTTATAAAAAAATTAACCCCATCACTTGTTTCAATCTCATCTAAACCTAACCATTGATTATCTTTATCCTTATAAGTTTCATGACAAACCATTCCTTGGGTAAATAATCCTTTAAAAGGTTCTGGATTTATAAATTTTTTTTTACCAAAATTTATTGCTTGCATAAAAAACCTTGAATATAAAAGATGAAGAATTGCATGCTCAACGCCACCAATATACTGATCTACTGGCATCCAATATGCCGCCTCATCCAAATCAAAACCTTTTTCGGTATTATTACTTGAGCAAAATCTCAAGTAGTACCATGATGAGTCTACGAATGTATCTAATGTGTCAGTTTCCCTTATACATTTTTCTCCATCGATTTCAATTTCACTCCAATCTTTCTGATGATCTAGAGGATTGCCATTTGTATTGAGGTTAATATTCTCAGGCAATTTTACAGGTAAATCTTTTAATGAAATTTTAACAATTTCATTTTTATTGTTGTATGCAATTGGAATTGGGCACCCCCAATATCTTTGTCTTGATACACCCCAATCCTTTAACCTAAAATTAATTTTTTTTTGACCTATCTTTCTCTCCTCAAGGATTTTAATAGCTTCTTGTATGGATTGGATTGGTGCTTTTAAACCATCTAAAAACTTTGAATTAATTATTTTTCCTGGTCCAGTATAAGCTTTATTATTTAATTCAATCCCATTTTTTTTATTTTCAGCCTCAATCACTGGGGTAATTTTCAAACTATATCTTTTTGCAAATTCAAAATCTCTTTGGTCATGAGCGGGACAACCAAATACAGCCCCAAAACCATAATCCATTAATACAAAATTTGCAAAATATACAGGGACTTTTATGGAAGTATCTAAGGGGTTGATTGCCACCAACTCAGTTTTAAAGCCAAGTTTTTCAGCCTGTGCAATTGATTCTTCGGTGGTACCAGTTTTCGAACACTCTTCCTTGAATTTAAGAAATTGATTATTTTTTTCATAAAATTTTGCTATGGGATGATCAACAGAGACTGCTAAAAAAGACAAACCAAAAAGCGTATCAGGCCTCGTTGTAAAACATTTAATATTCTCTATAGGAAGTGCACTTTTTATTTGAAAATTTATTTCACAGCCAAAAGATTTTCCTATCCAGTTTTGCTGCATAGTCTTAACTTTATTTGGCCACTCATCAAGCATTTTTAGTCCTTCTAATAATTCATCTGAAAATTTTGAAATCTTAAAGAACCATTGATTTAATTTTTTTCTTTCAACTTGTGCTCCTGACCTCCATCCTTTGCCATCAATAACCTGTTCGTTAGCAAGAACAGTTTCATCAACTGGATCCCAATTTACGTAGTTTTCTTTTCTATAAACTAAACCTTTATCGTACAATTCTAAAAAAAAAGCTTGTTGATGCTTGTAATAATCTGGTGAGCAAGTAGATATTTCTTTATCCCAATCAATAGAAAGACCCAATTGCTTTAATTGGGTTTTCATTATTTTTATATTTTTTTCTGTCCAATCTTTTGGATCTAAATTGTTTTGTTTAGCAGCATTTTCAGCTGGCATACCAAAAGAGTCCCAACCCATAGGATGTAGCACGTTATAACCCTGCATTATTTTAAAACGGGCGAGCACATCACCTATAGTATAATTTCTTACATGACCCATATGAATTTTACCAGAGGGGTAAGGAAACATTTCCAAGCAATAAAATTTTTTTTTATTCTTATCTATTTTACTTTTAAAAGAATTATTTTTATCCCAATAGCTTTGCCACTTTTCTTCAGTTTTTTTAAAGTTATATCTAGTCACAAAAATAAAATTGTTATGTGTTTTATTTACTTAATTTTTTTTTAAACGATCTTTTTCTAAGTAAGCCGCTTTTTTAAGTATAGCTAATTTTATTTCAGATTCTAATTTAGATTTGATCTCCTTGATATCACAATTAATAAGATTAACTTTGCACATTCTTTCGTGAATATTAATATCAAGAGAATCAGCTCTAATTTCATTTGTTAAGAACCTAACTGTAATTTTTAAATCTCTTCTTTCATTATTTTTTTTGGAATCGCCATTAAACCATTCGGTTATTAAAATACCACCAGAATAACTTGCATTTACAAATGGTACAAAATCTAAAACATCAATTGTTGCTCTCCATAAATCATTAGATGATGCAAAATCAAAAGTACCCCCTTTTGTTTTGCCTATACCGCCTAGTCTAAATCCTCTTCCATCTTTTTGATTTTGTGCAATTCTTTCATCAGCGTTAGGAGAAACTTTCCTAGCATCAGTAGGTCTGTAAAGACCGCATGAACTAAAATAAAATAATAAAAAAGTTAGCAAAACCATAGAAATTTTTTTAAAGGGAATGTTGATAGAAATATATTTCATAGAAGATGTAATATCCTAAATATGACAAATAAATAAGATTTTTGTTACATTTTAGAGGTCCAAATCATAATTAATGTGATAAAAATACAACATATTACAATAAAAATGCCAGCGATGTTAATAAAAGAAGCAAGAGCAAATAAAATTGATAATTTGTGAGTTCATAATTAATTAATAATGAAAAGGAAAACTATTATGAATATTAAAAAAATAGGACTTACGGCTTTAGCTGGTTCTCTTGCAATGGTTTCAGCAGGTGCTGTTGAACTTGCTGTAACAGGAAAAACTGAAGTAACGTATATGTCTAAAGACGTTGCAACTACAGGTAACCCACTTGGTATGGGAAACATGATTAGTTTCAAAGGTTCAGGAGACGTTAATGGAATGACTGTTTCTTATGTAGCAAACATGCAAGATGGTGGTTCAGTAAGTGCAACAACATCTGATGTTTTTGCTTCTGCTTCACTAACTGTAGACATGGCTGACTTAGGAAAAGCTAGTTTCGACCAAGGTGAAGGCGGATTTGGTGCAGATACAATTGACGATATGATGCCGTATGCTTATGAAGAAATCTGGACTTATGTTGGTTCTGGAACAAGTGCTGGTCATGCATTAGGTGGTGGTAACCAAAACGTAGTTGGTTACAGCAATTCATATGCTGGTTTTAATTTATCACTTGAGATAGATCCAGGTCAAAAAGCTAGTTCAACTAATGACGGAAGTACTACTGGTGACAAAACTACTAATGGTGGTGTCAACTTTGCATTAACTTCATCAGATCTTATGGATGGATTAAATGTTGGTATTGGATATGGTCAAGAAGATACTTACGATAAAACAATGGCTTCAGAAGCGACATATGCGACTGGGTTTGCAAAATACGCAATCGGTGCTGCAACAGTTGGTTACCAATTGTCAGAATCAAGAGGTGGTTCTTCAGGAAAAGTAGCTACTGATAGTGAATTTTATGGAATTTCTTTTTCTGTAAATGAAAACTTTGCTGTATCTTACAATGAAGTAAATACTGACTTCTACAGCGCAGCTACGCTAGGTGAAGAGAGTACTACTGGTATTGGTGCATCTTACACTATGGGATCTGCAGCTGTTAGAATTCTGACTGCTAAGATCGACAATAAAGGTGGTGTAACAACAGCAGTAGATGAAACTGTTACAGAATTAAGCTTATTGCTTGCATTCTAATTAGTTTTACAAAACTTAATTATAAAAACGGCCTCATTTATATGGGGCCGTTTTTTTTTATTTAAAATAATTAAAAAATTCTTTTAAAAAAGGTTTATAATTTTTATAGAGATTTAATGATGAGGAATAAATTTTTTTCCTAGCCTGATTAACGCTAAGAGTTTTAATAGCATTTTTATTTTGATAGAATTTTAAACAGTTTTTATCCCATCCAATACCCAAGTTATCAACCAATCTTCTAATTTCTTTATCTGGATTACGAACAACTTCTTCGTATTGAATATTATATATCATTTTGGGGTATTTTTTATTCCAAAAATTCATTAGATCCAAATATAGATTATAGTATTCAGCAAGCTCTTTTTTATCATAGCACCAGGCACCCTCGTAATCAAAAAGGTTTTTGTAAATTGATAAACAATTTTCTTCTGGCCTTCGAATACAATTTATAATTCTTGCATTTGGGAATAAAATTCTAATAAAACCAATCCATTGAAAATTTAATAAAGATTTATCTGTTATAAAATCTTCTGCAAAGTTGAAATAATTCAAGTATTTAGAAAAATCTTTAGCAACACTATTTAGATTTGAATTGTTAGATTCAACGACATTTAATGAAAAATTTAAATTATCTATATCAAAAAGGTGTTTATAAACCAATCTACTCAAATAATTAAGTTCTCCAGCTCCGTATACATTATTATGAGATGAAATAATTTGTTCTACTAGAGTTGTACCAGATCTAGGCATACCCAATATAAATATAATATTTTTAGTAGAGGGTATAATATTTAATTTATTAAGGTCTCTATTGTTAAATAAATCTTTAATTTTGTTAAATAATATTTTATCTTTATCAATGGAATATCTAGACTGTTTTCTTTTTAAGGTATTTCCAATTTCAAAATGTTCAAATGATTTTAAAAAGTCATTCTTGTCCTCAAAAGCCTTTGATAGAGAAAAATGTAGATATATTTTTTGATTATCATCTAATTTCAAAGATTTTATCTTATATTGCATTAATTCAAAATGTTTGATCTCATTATTATAATTTAAAAGTGCACTTAAGAGCTTGTCAGCTTTGGTATAATTAGGGTCAAGTATATTAATAATTTTTAGGTGATCGATAGCTTTCTCAAAATCACCTGTAGCTTGATACGATAATGATAAATTAAGGTGTACCAAAATAGTTTTACTGTCTACTTTTAAGGCCTTATTTAGAAATACTATTGAATCTTGAAATTGATTTAACTCAAATTTTAAATTTCCATAATTAACTAATACGTTCAGATAGTTGGGATTAATTTGAAGAGCTTTTTTAAAATATTCTTCAGCTTTATCAAAATTATTAATATATTTATATGTGTTACCCAAATTATTATTTGCACTTAAATTATTAGGATTTATTTGTAGTGCTCTTAAAAATCTTTTTTCAGCCTCAACATAATTTGTAATAGATTGGTATGCTAATCCTAAAATGTTCCATAAAAAATCAACATTAGGATTTTTTTTTAATAACCTTTCAGACTCTTCAATTACCTTATTGAAATCTCCAATTTTATAATAATTAACAATTATCGAAATCTTATTTTTTAATATTTCATTTTTTGAGGTCATAGATGAGTTTTATTTAAATAAAGTTATTCCAGCATAACCATTACAATTAACTAATTTTAAGCTATTCCTATTATTTTCATTAATTCCACCTAAAGCAACTATTTTTTTACTTGTCAGTTTTGACAACAAATTAAATTTTTTTATACCTAGATATTTTGTGGATTTTTTAGTTTTAAATATAGGGACCAAGAAAATTGTATCAACACCTTGATTTTCTTTTATTCTAATTTCTTTTAAATTATGTGCTGATCCCAGAACTCTGAAAGTATTTTTAAAATTAAATTTAAAAATTCTGGACTTATTAAATGCAGGTATGTATACGCCATCAAGTTTTAATTTGAGAGCAAGCTTTATATTATTAGCGAGAAATAACTTTTTCCCATTTTTCTTGCAAGCTTTTAGAGCTTTTTTCAAAATATCCTCACTAGGTGGTGTTTTATAATTTCTGTATATTATGTTTATTTTTTTATTTAATGTTAGTATTTCACTTTCATCAAGTTCACTGATAAAATAGTAAAGTTCTTTGGAAATCATATGGTTAATTCAGTTAATAATCTAAAAATAATACAAGGTATATTAAAAAATAAAATTATTAATTTGATTTTACCCAATATAATTGCTGTTAGTAAAACACAGCCTATTGAAAATATTTATCCCTTAATAAATCATGGACACGAACATTTTGGAGAAAATAAAGTACAAGAAGCAGTTGAGAAATGGACGGATATTAAAAAAGATTTTCAACATATTCAACTTCATATGATTGGAAAACTACAATCTAATAAAGTAAAATTTGTTGTACCACTTTTTGATTACATACATTCCTTAGATAATTTAAAACTAGCTGAAAAAATATCAACAGAACAAATAAAGATTAATAAAAGATTAAAAATTTTTATACAAATTAATATTGGAAATGAAGATCAAAAAAGTGGAATTAGTGAA
>MDTF01000130.1_pt1 | contig 10847 bp, 12 predicted proteins | sample 811191 | NCBI WGS metagenome assembly MDTF01 (sample SAMN05326649, study PRJNA326480) | marine metagenome | isolation source: seawater | place: Southern Ocean | collected 2011
CTTCTAGCATTTTTTTTGTGGAGTAGAGCACAGTCTTTAAGTACAAATGGGCTTGATTAAAAATTAGACGAGAAGAAATACTTGAGCCATGCTCCATCGAAGCTAACCCTACTTCTCTATGAAGATTACAATTCTTAAAAACTTTTGACTTGCCTTTTAACATTAGCATTGCAATCCAGTGATGGTCAAAGGCAAATTCACCAGAAAATATTTTTTTATCAACCATATCCATTCTCATTAGTCCATAAAAAATACCATTATCCTTCACTTTGTAATAGTAATCCATTATCCTTAAGCCGGCATTATTCTGGGCGTGATTATGAATAATACCCTTACCTTTGAATGTTGTATTGTCATAATATAATGGAGCACCACTAGTTATTGAGGTATCTCCATTACAATCCAAGTAATCAATACATAATTCGAGAAAATTATCACTCAGCCAGTCATCGTGACCAAGAAACATAAAATATTCTGAGTCTACTTGATCCAAAATATACTTAAAGTTTGCCTCAGGACCTAAATTAGTTTCATGACATGTATACTTGAATCTTTCATCTTTTTCAAAAAATTCACTACAAATCCTTCTGGTGTTATCAGTTGAAAGATTATCAGAAATTAAAACAGTGAAATCTTTAAAGCTCTGGTTTTGAATCGACTTTAAAGTCTTGGCTAGATATTCTGAACCATTATAAACCGGTATGCCGATTATAACCCTGCTCATGATTCTTAATTATTTGGTTCGCTTTAAAAAACCATCAGGCGCAACAGTAATCAAAAGTTTATTTTGAATATTTTTATCTATCTCAAAATTATCATGGTTTTTTAAAAATTCCCACACTGCAGTTTTTGGATTATTTCCAACTCCCCAAGGTCGATCAGGAAACATATCACTTGGCATATCTTCAATTAAGGTATCAAAAACTACACAATAACTTTCCACACTTGCAAGTAATGCATAAGCCTCTAACTCTTTCAATACATGCTCATGTGTGTGATTAGAATCAAAAATAACCATCACTTTTGAATAACTAGAAGCAATATCTTTTACTTTGGCAATAACCTCTTGCTCAATGCTAGATCCCTCTATCATTTCAATATATGATGACATGGGATGCCCTTCTATTGCATCTCTATTGTGATCTCTTATATCAATATCTATACCAAGTACTTTTCTCATTGATTTCTTAGGATCAAATACAGAATTTGACTCAATAGCTTCACATAAATCTAACTGTGACATCAGAGATGCGTAATATAAAATTGAACCACCATGTGCAATACCTGTTTCAATTATCAGATCAGGCTTAACTTTCCATATAATTTCTTGCATCGCCCATGCATCCGTAGGAAATTGGATTGCTGGCCTTCCAAGCCAGGTAAAATTATAAGAATATTGGTGAGCAGCAGCTTTTGTAATAAAATTTTTTGTTAAAGAATGAAGCTCAGTATCTTTAGACAATCCCTCAAGATTTAATGCAACTTGATTTTCAAAATCTTTAATTGGGTCCATTATTTTTTCCTTTTAATTTTATTAACTATTAGAGCTTTATATGAAAATATTAATTGAGCAGATTAAGCATATAAACTCTTTCAATAATTTATTTTAGAATCATTATAGAATAGTTCTTAGAATCTATAGATAAGTTATCATAATAATATTGTGAGCAATCATTAAAATTCATATCTTCATGAAGCTGCAATGCTTTTAGATTATCCTTTTTAACAATAATTAGAATATCATGGTTTGGCAAATAAAATTTGATACTTTTGATTAGTGCATGGTTTATATCTTTAAATAGAGACCTTCCACCCTGTGCTGAAAACCTTATAGCATTGTCTAATAAAATATTTTTATTACCAAGATTCTTTAAGCCAAAATGACCCACCCACTTTTCTTTAAAACAAATTGCATATAAAATTCTTGAATAATCTTTATTTAAATTTGTAAAGAAGAAATGTGACTGCTCATAGGAAATATAGTCCTTAGTTAAAAAATTATTTCGAAAAAAATTCCTATACTTATTTGCTAAGAATACAAAATCCTCAAAATTCTTAATTTTTGGAACTTTGTATAGTGATGATTCATTTACATTAAAACTGTCAGGGAAATCTGCAAATATAGCTTTATTCATTGATTAAAAATAACCGTTATCGACACTTAATACTGATCCAGTTGCAGAATCATTTTCAGATATATAATGAAGTGCATTTACAAGTTCATCCACATCAACAAAACTATTGGTTGCAGATCTTTTGATTATATTGTCAAGATCTGTTTTTTTAACTTTATTAACAAGTCCTTTTTCAAACACACCTAAAGAAATTGTGTAAAAAAAATGATTGAATTTCCCGTACTCGAGTGATAATGATTTGGCAAAATATTTAAGCGCACTCTTTGTACTTGAATATAATGAAATACCCCTATCACCAAGCAAAGCCCTTGAGGATGAAAAATATACGTACTTAGTTTTTTTAAGAATAAAATCTTTAATTATAAGATTTGTAATCACTACTGGAAGTTCATAATTAACATAGATAATATGAGAGATTTCATCATTATCCATTTTGTAAAAAGCTTTAGAGTCAGTTATTCCATTCATAAAAAGAAAGATATGGCTTTCTTTTTTATTTAAATTAGCAATAAATTTAGAAAGTTCCTCTAAGCTATATTCTTTTAACTTTACTTCTTCAATATTTTTATCAACTAAATTTGTTGTCTTAGAGCTTACATTAACAACATTAAAATCATTACTAAGTCTGAGACTAATATCTATTGCTAATCCAGATGAGCCACCAAAAATAACTAGCTTTTTTTTCATAATTATTTCCTTTCTAGGATACAAACTGAAAATGATAAACCAACACCAAAACCAGCTATTAGTATTTTTTCACCAGATTGAATAGGATTATCTTTAATATCATCATTAATAAGAATTGGAAGTGTTGCTGAAACACTATTCCCACGCTTAACAATATTTGTAGGCATTGATCTGAAGTATTTTTTCAACTTTAATTGAAGTAATTCAACAACAAATAATGAGCCTTGATGCAAATAACCCCTATCTATTTTAGGATATTCTTCAAGAATTTCTTTTAAAGATGGAATTACAAGAGAGCTAACAAAATTTGCAACATCTTTCCCCTCCATTACTACTTCACCACTAATAGGAGAACCTACTGGAGCAGAAATAATTAATGAGGAATCTGGTTGATATTTTCCAGAACTATAAAGTAAATTCCAATTATTTGGATCAAAATAAGTAGCTGCAGCCGCATCAGAAAATAAAGATGATACTGCTCTATTAAATTTTTTCCAATGCTTTGAATAAGTCTCACTACAAACCACTAAAGAAGGTTCAGACATCCCAAAACTAAGTCTAATAGCATCGACAAAACCAGTGCACCCAGCATTAATATCAAAAATAGATACATTTTGTGATAATTTTAAATCCGAGGCAATTTTTGCACCATTTCCAGGGAATAGTAGTACTGGAGACTCAGTAACTGAAAATAAATTACTTATAGAAGACAATAAGTTAATGTTATCTATTTCTTGCTTATCTAATAATTTTCTACAGGCATCAACCGCTAAAGTGAGACTATTTTCGTCATCTGAAGCTATTAATAAAGCCCGAGGCCCTGTTTTTTTTAGTACATTGGATGCGATTAAATCTCCGTATTTTTCAATAAGAACCTTAGATATATCGTAATTTTTTGACCCAAAGACTTGATCTATTATCATCTACTTTATGAGTTGTTAGAAATTCCCGCCTCAATAAAAGCACTCCAAATATCTCCTAATCTATCCATAGATCCCAAATTGTTAATTTCTCCTGCTTTTCCATCAGTTATGTCATCTAGATGAGATAGTATTGTTAGGTGTCCCAGACTATCCCACTCAGGAATATCATCAATTTTTAAATCCATCGTAATAAGGTCTTTGTCTACTTCCAGGGCAGAGGCAACAGCCAAAATAAAATCATTTTTCTTCATTAATAAATCTCCTAATTAAAAGTTACAACTTTTCTTTCTGTAAATTTTCCTTTTGTTCTTTGAGAAAACGCTGGATTGTAATGCTTTTTAACATCACTAAAAGTCCAATGAGTAACTTGTGACCTTCTTAAAATTTGGTTATCTTGACAATCAGGAGAACCATGAAGTAAATTGGCATCCCAGATAATACAATCGCCTTTAGACATTTTAGGCGAAATAGTCTCGAGTTTCAGTTTATCTACTAATTCCAATACCCATTGCTCATAAAGCCCATAATTCTTTTTTATTTCTTCCAATTTTTTAGGGGGTGAATCTGCAACAATTTCAAAATTGAAGTATTCTAATTTATGAGATTTAGGAACTATTTGAAGTGGTCCAGATAATGGATTTATATCTTCTAAGGCGATCCATGAGCCTGCTAATCTTCCTTCCGGAATCGTTCCAAAATGGACATAATCACTATGTAATGGTTGTTGTGTACAATGCAAAAAATTAATTGTTGAAAAGGCTTTTGGAGATGATGGACTTATTGCTTCGAGCCATTTTATGACGATAGGAGATAATGAGAGCCTTTTACAGCTATCCAAAACCTTCCAACTTTCAACTATTCTCGGAGATTTATTATATGAATATATTTTAGAATTAGTTTTGAAATCACCTTTTTTAACGTGTAAATCAACGTCTTTATTTACTTCATCTATTAATTTATCATTATTAATATTAAAAATGATATAGCCATTTTCTTTATAAAAATCAATAGATTCATTTGATATTTTATTATTCATAAGTACTTTTTTTATTATTTACTTTTATAGATAACATATTGCAGCATAAGTTGAAGCAACTACCATGTCAAATTTTCTTTCAATATGGACATAACTTGAGTCTAAACTTATTGAATTTTTTTTCATATTTAATAGTAAATCATTAGGTAAGGGCCAATTTATTTTTTTAGAATAATGCACTGATGAGAAAACACTATTTAATACCTCTAGTTGCATAGGGACATTACAAAGAGATATAACTGGCATAACAAATACACCATCTGAATTCAAAATATTCTTTACATTTTGAATTATAGGCTTAACTACATCTAATCCTTCATCTCCTGAACTACAAGACACACCATCATACCAATCACTCAAATCTGCAATTTTTTCAGATATTGCAGATATATCACAAATTACAAGATCAAATTTTTGATCTAGCCAAATATCTATCCCCGAGCCAACTTCAAAATTTACAGATTTATTGCCACTATTATTAGCTTTTAAAATAGCTTCATCTGAAATATCACTAGCATAATATTTATTAGCTGGAAAAATACCTGATAAATTAAGTGAAATATTTCCATCACCACAACCTACTTCAAGAATAGAAATTGGCTTTTTTTTATTTGAAATAATTATTGAAGATTGATCTTCCAAAATCTTACTTGTAAGGTTCCTTTTAAAAACAGCCATAGTTAGTTGTAACAAGAAATGAATTTTAAAAATTTAAGGTAAATTATAAAGTATTAATTTTTCTTCTAAAGACTTTAATTTTGAGTTTTATTTAAGCTTAAAGAAATTTGTTGCTTAATAACATCAATCACTCGAGACTGCTCTTTATCCGTTATCTCATGAAATGAAGGAATATTAATAGACCTATTAGGTAAATCTTCGGCTACTGGAGTATCAGCATGAATATCAATAAAATCTAATGATGATAAAGGCCAAAAAAATACTCTTGCATCAATATTTTTATCTTTAAAACTCTTTATTAGTATATCGCGAGTAATGCCTAAATCATGGCTAAAAACAACATTTACCATCCAATACCCATTTTTACAATTAGGTGAAATTGGATTGAGTGAAACTCCTTCAATATTTTTTAACTCTTTTTGGTAATAATTAAAAATCTCACGCTTTCTTTGAATAAGTTCATCTATTCGCTCAATCTGTGCCAAACCAATTGCAGCCTGAACATTGGATATTTTGTATTTAAAGCCCAGGATATCTGGCCAAAATTGTTTTTTTTGATACTTGCTTCTTCCGTGGTTGCTAAGAGTCAATACTTTATCGTATAAATTAATATCATTTGTAACAAACATCCCTCCTTCCCCAGTAGTCATAGTTTTAGTACCATGAAAAGAGAACGCACCAAAAACACCTATAGATCCAGCTTTTTTGCCTTTATACTCAGATCCTATGGCTTCAGCAGAATCTTCAATTAGATAAATTCCATATTGATCGCATATTGCAGTCAATTCATCCATTTCACAAACATTACCATACAGATGTACGGCCATAATTACTTTAGTCTTTGAAGTAATTGCTTTTTTTACAGCTTCAGTAGATATGCACCAAGATGTTTCATCAATATCTACTAGTATTGGTGTTGCCCCTAGATAGAGAATCGGCGCTATACTTGCTACCCAGTTTGTATTTGCAAGAATAACCTCATCTCCTGGACCAATATCTAATGCCGCCATACCCATATGCAAAGCACCTGTTGCACTTGAAGTAGCAATTGAATATTTTGTTCCAATATGTTCTCTAAAGCTAGTCTCAAATCTGTCTATATATTCATAGCACCTTTTACCCCAGCCATTCCTAACTGCATCTGTAGCGTAAGATACTTCTAGCTCAGTTATTGAAGGTTTTGTATAAGCAATTGACTTAGTCATAGTATCTTCAAATTTGGAACTGCCAAAACAAATTTACAGCCCCATTTAGTCATATAGGAAAGATTACTAGTGATCTCATCACTTAAATTCCAAGGCAAAATAATCACATAATCAGGCTTTTGAGAAGCTAATACTTTCTCTGAAATAATTGGGATACGGCTACCAGGCATGAATTTTCCTTGTTTTTGAGGGTTACTGTCGGCAACAGCAATTATCAGGTCAGACCGAATTCCAGCAAAATTAATAAAAGTGTTCCCCTTGGCAGCTGCACCATAAGCAAAAATTGATTTGCCTTGCTTCTTTTTTAAAAGCAAAAATTCTAATAACTCATTCTTCGCTTTTTCAGCATTTAATTGAACTCTAGAGTATCTATCTTTCGTCAAATAACCACTTGAACTTTCATTTTTCAATAGCTTTTTGACGATTTGAGATTCGGTACGTTTCTGCTCTCTATCGGAGCGTTCAGCAAAAACTCGCAAACTTCCACCATGAGTCTTTAGTAATTCTACATCAAATATTTTGAGTCCATTAAACTCAAAAATAGTTTTAACCGTGCTTAATGAAAGATATGAATAATGCTCATGATATATTGTATCGAATTGATTTTTTTCTATTAAATTAACTAAATATGGGAACTCAAACGTAGCTACGCCATCTAATTTCAACAAAATACTAAAACCCTTTACAAAATCATTGATGTTAGGGACATGAGCAAGAACATTATTTGCGACCATTAAGTCTGCTTGTTTTTTTTGATTTGATAATTCAATTGCGAGCTCTTCTCCAAAAAATTCTTCAACAATTTCAATACTTTTTTTTCGTGCGGCTGTTGCAGTTCCGTTGGTGGGCTCAATACCATAACAAGGAATTCCTTTATTTTTTACGTATTGAAGCAAATACCCATCATTAGCAGCTACTTCTATAACATTACTGTTGCTATTGAGATTAAACCTATCAATCATTTGTTTAGTATAACTTTTTGCATGATTTAACCAAGAGGATGAATAGGAGCTGTAATATGCATATTCCTCTGAAAACATCTCGTTAACACCAACAAAATCCTCAGTTTGAACAAGCCAACAGTTGTTGCATACAAATACCTTTAATGGGTACCATTTTTCACTTGTCTTCATAGCCTTATCTGAAAGATACGCATTAGAAGGAGGCGAGCTCCCAAGGTCTATAAAAGGATGTGTCAGTTTTGTACTACAATGCCTACAATTCATGTAATTTTTATTCCTTTAAATGTATTGTCTAGAAAAGGTGCCTTAGCATCTCTATCTGAAATCTCAGAAATTTTACATGGCCATTGAATTGACAGCATAGAATCCATAGGATTTATAATAGCTTCAGCAGAGGGGATATAAAGTTCTGAATGAAGGTAAAGTAATTGACAATCCCTAGTTAGAGCCTGAAAACCATGTGCAAAGCCCTCCGGAATATATAGACTTTTGAAGTTTGTATCGCTTAAAACTACAGAATGATAATTTAAAAATGTTTTTGAATTTTTGCGAATATCTACAGCAATATCTAAAACCTCTCCTTTAATGCATGTCACAATTTTATTTTCTGCAAATGGAGGATTTTGAAAATGCATTCCACGAACTGTGCCTTTTTTTCTAGTCATTGTATAATTAACTTGAACAAACGGCTTTATTAAGCCTATCTCTTTAAATTCTTCTGCACAAAAAAGACGACTAAAAAAACCCCGATGATCCTCGATACAATTTCTTTCAACCTCAAATAAATTATCTAATGGAGTGCTTAAAAAATTAAAAGAATTACTCATTTATTTGACTCTCCTTCTGATAACTTTCAATTTGATTAATACTAAACTGATGCATATCTTTATTACAACTCCATGCTTTATACCATTCAATGGTTTCAATAAGAGTTCTATCAAGATGCCACAATGGAATCCAACCCAACTTAGTATTAGCTTTTGAACAGTCAAGTCGAAGCAATTGAGCCTCATGAGGATGAAAGTCTTTGTCCAACTTCCAAGATGAACCATCTCCCCAGATCTTAGTAATAATGTCAGCTAACTTTGAAACACTTGCTTCATCTTCGCTACTAGGACCAAAATTCCAACCCTCTGAAAATTGTTTTGGAGATTTCATTAACTGCTGGCATAATAATATGTAACCGGAAAGAGGCTCTAAAACATGCTGCCATGGCCTAGTTGAAATTGGGTTTCTCACTAAAAGAGGGTTTTTACTTAAAAATGCTCTTATTGCATCAGGAATAATCCTATCTTTTGCCCAATCTCCTCCACCAATAACATTACCTGCTCTGGCAGAAGCTAATGCAACACCTTTGTTTTGAAAGAAAGATTGTCGGTATGCTGAACTAATCAACTCTGAACAGCCTTTACTACTGCTATACGGATCATACCCACCCATTCGATCCAATTCAGTGTAACCAATATTAGTCTCGTTATTTTCATAACACTTATCAGTTGTAATATTTAAAACAACTTTTACACTGGGGGTTTTTCTAATGGCTTCAAAAAGATTAACAGTACCCATAATATTAGTAGAGTATGTTAAGGCAGGGTTGTCATATGACTCTTTAACTAGAGATTGTGCAGCCATATGAATTACAATTTCAGGACTAATCTCAATCATTACTTTAGTGAATTTTTCTGCATCTCGAATATCTCCATGAATGCTTTCCTGTAAAGATGAATTTACATTAGCCTCCTGGAAAAAAGATGGATTATTTGGCGGGTCAATTGCATAACCTGTTACTTTTGCACCTAATTGGTTAAGCCATAATGATAACCAACCTCCTTTGAAACCAGTATGTCCAGTAATTAAGACTCGACGTCCATTCCAGAAAGAAGGATCAATCACCAGATTTTCCAAGGAGCTTTTCCTTCATCCCATAGTTTATTTAGCAGCACTTTTTCTCTTAAAGTATCCATTGCTTGCCAAAAGCCATCATGCTGATATGCATTAAGCTCTCCATCCCTTGCTAACTCAGATAAAGGCGACCCTTCCCAAGAAGTTTGGTCGCCTTCAATACGATCAATAACCTCAGGTTTAAGTACAAAATAACCACCATTTATCCAACTATCGTCCCTAACCACTTTTTCATTAAAGTCATCTACATTACCATTTTTATTAATTTTTAGAGCACCATATCTTCCCTGTGGACGAGCTGCAGTAAGGGTAGCTTTCTTTCCATGCTTATTATGGTGAGCAATTAAATTAGTAATATTTACATCACTAAGACCATCACCATATGTAAAACAGAATGACTTTTCATCTTTGATATATTCTCTAATTCGCTTCAGTCGGCCTCCAGTAAGAGTTTCTAAACCAGTATCCACAAGAGTTACAGTCCATGGTTCTGCATGGTTTTGATGAACGTCAAAACTATTGTCTTTCATATTAAAGGTAATATCAGACATATGCAAAAAATAATTTGCAAAATATTCTTTAATTACATATCCTTTATATCCACAGCAAATAATAAAATCATTTATTCCATGGCTTGAGTAAGTTTTCATAATATGCCAAAGAATCGGCATACCTCCAATCTCTACCATTGGTTTTGGCTTTGAACTTGTCTCTTCACTTAAGCGAGTTCCTAAACCACCTGCTAATATTACTGCTTTCATAAAGTAATTATCCTTAGTTATAATTCTATTATATTAGTATAAAGTCATATTGGTTTAAAAAAAATTGGTCAAAATATAGTTTTGCCAATCTCGCTGACCACGTTGATGTTTTTTTTCAACATTATTTTTCATAATCCAACTTTTTACTGGAACAGTAAAACCAGTTTTTGGCCTAGACAATATGTCTTGAAGAAGTGGAGGATTAGCACAAAGTGCCAAATCATTTTTCAAATATTTTTTTGAATTTAATGAGTTTGAGCTATTACAGATAAATATCAAGAGATTTTTATCGACAATTGGAACCCTAATTTCGACAGAGTGGGCCATCCCAGCCCAATCTGTATCTCGTAATAATTGAGATCTCATATAATTAGATGATTCTAGACATGAAATAATAGCGTGAGGACTGTTAAAGTCATCAAAATCCTCATCTAAATGAAAAGACTCTATAATTTTCTCTAAGCCATCAGATATAAATTCTTTGGTATATTTAGTGCCATATATTGTGCTGTTTAATAATGAGTCTAATTCCCATGGCATTCTAGTAGCTCTTCTTAA
>MDTF01015420.1_pt1 | contig 10846 bp, 11 predicted proteins | sample 811191 | NCBI WGS metagenome assembly MDTF01 (sample SAMN05326649, study PRJNA326480) | marine metagenome | isolation source: seawater | place: Southern Ocean | collected 2011
ATTTGGTTTTCCATCTCCCATATATACCCATGTTTCACCACTATCATAGTCATACTTAGGCTGAGTAAGGTTTGTTAATAATTGGAATTTTTGATTTCTAATATCATGTTTATGAAAACCAAAATCTGATTTTTCATTAAAATACCAAAACACAAGAGGATTTATAATACGAAAATCTCCAAAAAAATCGCTAATAGTTATTTCTTTATTAAAATCATTTATTACAGTATGTTCACCTAAGATATTGTAAATATCAAATAGGTTTTTGTATGCTAAAGTAAGAAGTGAAAAATCTAATTTAGCAAGGTCATTAAATAAAAAGGTCTCAAAAAAATTACCATTTGAATTAACTGAATAGTGCCAATTCTCTCCTTTGGTTTTTTTATTTTTTTTGTTTTCTTTAGCAAAATTTCTCAAATAATCCACTAATTTAATACATATTTCTTCGTCTAAAGTTTTTTTTATAACAAAGCATTCTTTTGTTGGATCAACTTGTTGTAATGTTTCAATAGTAACAATTTTAGGCCTCATAATATATATTAATCATTTTTTAAATAAAAGGTTATCAAATAGGATTAAATGAGTTAGAATTTAATTAAAACTGTAATTAAGGTAAGATTTTAGGAGTAAAAATTTAACTTTCTTACCATAAATTATAGCTTATTTATAATATCGGTTAATGATTAAAATTCACACATGAGATTATCAATTGTCACTACACTCTTCCAGTCCTCAGATTACATTGAAGAATTCTACAAACGTATTAGTTCTGAAGCTAAAAAAATAACTAATAACTACGAAATTATTTTTGTAGACGATGGCTCACCCGATGATAGCTTACAAAAAGCTGTATCAATTCACGAAAAGGATGCCAAAGTTATAGTATTGGAATTGTCAAGGAATTTTGGACACCATAAGGCCATTATGACAGGGCTTGCAAACGCCAATGGTGATTTTGTATTTTTAATAGACTCTGATCTCGAAGAAGACCCCGAGTTTTTGGGTAAATTTTGGAGTGAAATACAAAATAATAATGAAATTGATGTGGTTTATGGAGTCCAGGTTTCAAGGAAGGGCGGTTGGTTTGAAAAGTTTACTGGAAACTTATTTTACAGATTGGCTAATAAGGTTACTAATATTGATATCCCAAAGAATGTTATAACTTGTCGACTTACCACAAGTCAATATAACAAAGCATTAGTTTCTCATAAGGAAAGAGAGTTGTATCTTCTTGGACTTTGGGTAATAAGTGGTTTTAACCAAAAAGCAGTAAGTGTAAAGAAGCATTCGTTAAGCAATACTTCATATAGTTCAAGGCATAAAATTTCATTATTTTTTAATTTTTTAACTTCTTTTTCAAGCTTTCCTCTGAAGATTATTTTTTATATTGGCTCCTTAATTAGCCTTGTTTCATTTATTTATATTTTATGGATTATATTTATTAAAATCTTTTCTGATGTTGTAATTGAGGGTTGGACGTCTCTAATAGTTTCCATTTGGTTTTTAGGGGGTGTAATGTTGTTATCACTCGGAATTATTGGAATCTATATTGCTAAAATATTTTCTGAGACCAAGCAAAGACCATACTCAATAGTAAGAAAAAAATATGAAGCAGGCAATGATTAATTTCCATAAAAGTATTGATACATATTATTCAAATAAGATTCGAGAGTATGGTGCCACTCCAAAGGGTGTTGATTGGAATGGTGAAGACGGTCAATTGATAAGATTTCATCAATTATCAAAAATAATTAAAAAAACTGACTTTTCAATAAATGATTTAGGATGTGGCTATGGGGCTTATTTTGAGTATCTTAATAATTTTAATTTTGGAAAATTTATTTATAAAGGCTATGATTTATCCAAAGAGATGGTTGATCAAGCAAATAAAATATATAGAAAAGAAAATGCAGGTAATTCTATATTTATGAGAATAAATTCTTTAGAAGAATTGGTAAGAAGTGACTATACAGTTGCTAGTGGAATTTTTAATGTAAGGATGGATTTTCCTGAAGTAGAATGGTTTTCATATATTATGGATTCAATTGAGAAAATAAATGAAAAATCAAAAAAAGGATTCTCATTCAATATGCTCACAAAATATTCAGATAAAGAATTGAAAAAAAATAATTTATATTATGCAGACCCGCTTTTTTTCTTTGATTATTGTAAAAATAATTATTCAAAAGAAGTTTCATTGTTACATGATTATGATTTATATGAATTTACAATTTTAGTAAGAAAGGTGTGAATTTGGAAAAAGTAATAATATTTGGAATTGGAGACATATCAAAAATAGCACATTATTATCTATCTAAAGATGATAGATATGAAGTTGTTGCGCTTACAATTGATAATGAGTATAAAGATATAGAGTGTTTTGAAAACTTACCAGTAATTTCATTTGACGATATTGAGTCTCTTTATCCTCCTCAACATTTTAAAATGTTTATCCCTTTAAGTTATACCAAACTTAATAAGCTGAGAGAGAAGAAATTTTTAGAGGCTAAAGAAAAAGGGTATGAATTTATTTCTTATATTAGTCCAGATGCCTTCATTGCTGAAAATACCATAATTGGAACCAACTGTTTTATTTTTGAAAATAATACGATTCAGCCTTTTGTTAATATTGGAGATAATTGTATTTTATGGAGTGGTAACCATATAGGGCATCACTCAAAAATTAAAGAGAATTGCTTTATAGCTTCTCATGTGGTTGTTTCTGGTGGTGTTGAAATTGGAAAAAATACATTTATTGGTGTTAATGCAACAATAAGAGATCATATAAAAATAGGAAAATTTAATGTTATAGGTGCGGGTGCATTAATTCTTGGAGATACAGAAGATAATCAAGTATATATGTCAAAAGCGACAGAGGCTTCAAGAGTCCCAAGTAACAAGTTAAAAGGAATATAACATTGCAAAATTGGAGAAAATTAGGAAGAATTTTTGAAGTTAATAAAAACAATGATTGGATGTGGTCTCATGCAGCAGTTCCTTTTGTAGCCTCTATTAATGGAAATATTGTTAAAGTATTTTTTAACTCTAGAAATGTAGATAATGAGTCAAGTATTGGAGCTATTGATTTTGATATCAACACTTTGCAAACATTTAATTTATCATCAAAGCCTATCTTATCTAAAGGAGCTTTAGGAGGGTTTGATGATAGCGGAGTAATGGGATGTTGCTCAGTAAATATAGGCGACATAGTTAGAATATACTATATTGGATGGAACTTGGGTGTTACGGTACCTTATAGAAATTCAATAGGGGTAGCAGAATCGCGGGATAACGGAAAAACCTATACCAAGCCATTTCAAGGGCCGATTATTGATAGAAATAAAAACGAGCCATATTTTGTGGCTTCAAGTTGTGTTTTATTTGACGAGGGTATTTATAAGATTTGGTATTTATCATGTACTGAATGGTTTAAAAGTAATGATATTTCTATTCATAAATACCATATCAAATATGCAGAGTCAGTGGATGGAATTGACTGGGATAGAAAAGGAACTGTTGCTGTAGACTATTCTGATAGTTTTGAATACGCAATTTCTGTTCCAAGAGTTATTCGGGAAAAGGACATTTATAAAATGTGGTTTTGTTCAAGAGCCACTAAAGATGAGCCAAAATATAGAATTAGATATGCAGAATCAATGGATGGAGTTAGTTGGATTAGAAAAGACAGTGAAATAAACCTTGATTTATCAGAATCTGACTGGGATTCAGAAATGATCTGTTATCCTTATATATTTGACCATAAAGGCAAGCGATATATGCTTTATAACGGTAATGGATATGGAAAAACTGGTTTTGGGCTGGCAATAATGGAGGAATAGTTGAAGAAAATAGCTATAGTTCAGTCTAACTATATCCCTTGGAAGGGGTATTTTGATTTAATCAATCAGGTTGATGAGTTTGTATTATATGATGAAGTCCAATATACCAGAAGAGATTGGCGGAATAGAAACAAGATAAAAACACCACTAGACTTAAAGTGGCTCTCAATACCCGTAATAGTTAAAGGGAAATATTTTCAACAAATTAATGAGACAAAAATTAGCGATAAAAACTGGGCAAAAAATCATTGGAATGTAATCAAACAAAATTATTCAAAGGCGGAATATTTCAAAGATTATAAAGCCATTTTTGAGGATCTATATTTAAATTGTAAGGATCAATACTTAAGTCAAATTAACTATAAGTTCATTGTTGAAATCAATAAAATATTGGGTATTAATACTATAATACGGTGGTCTGAAGAGTTTGATTTAATCGAAGGTAAAACGGATAAATTATTAGGCATTTGTAAGGAGTGTAATACAGATATTTATTTAAGTGGTCCTGCAGCAAAAAATTACTTGAACGAGGGTATTTTTACAAGTAACAACATCAAAATTGAATGGATGGATTATAGTAATTATATAAAATACAACCAATTGTCTGATCCCTTTGAACATAGTGTAACAATTTTAGATTTGATTTTTAATGAAGGCAGGAATGCCACTAAATTTATGAAAAGTTTTAATTAAATATGCAATTTTTTCTAAACCATCTTTATATTTTTTTATCTATTACTTTTGCTGTAATAGGCCAGTTAATTGTTAAATGGCAAATGTCAGCTTTTTCCTTTGATGATTATGTAACTTGGCAAGATAAATACACGCTTGCTTTTTCAATGTTGTTAAATCCCTATATTATCCTCTCAGTTACTTTGACACTTTTTGCTGGTATTTTTTGGATGATAGCAATGACAAAGTTTGAAATTAGCTATGCCTATCCCTTTACGACCTTAGCCCTTGCCTTTATTACTATTTTTTCAGTTATTTTTTTTGGTGAGGATATTAACTTGTATAAAATTTTTGGCATTGGATTGATTATTCTTGGTGTAGTTTTAATTAGCAAAGGATTTTAATGAGTGAAATATTAAAGAAAAAAATGCTAACAGAAAAATATTTTAAAGAAAATATAAAATATAAAATTATCAATAATAAGTTTATATTTCAAGAACTTGCATTTACTGAAATGGAAGATACTCTTGATTTATTAAAAAGTAAATTTAAAAAATTTAGTAGAATTTATTCTTGGTTGATTAGGTTTTTAAGTCCAGTTTTTGAAAGTGGAGAACAAAAACGTTTTATATCAAACAATGTTGATAAAGATGCCATGATATTAAATGTGGGTAGTGGTAATAGCAAAATCCTAGAAAATATTTGCAATGTTGATATTTTTGCCTATGATAAAGTCGATGTGGTTTGTGATATATCAGATCTGCCTTTTTTAGATAATTCAATTGATGTAGTTTTTAATAGTGCTGTTTTAGAGCATGTTCCAAATCCACAAAAGGTAGTAGATGAGATATATAGAGTTTTAAAAAAAAATGGCGTCATATATTCAGCATTTCCTTTTATGCAGGGATTTCATGCTTCACCGTATGATTTCACTAGAGTGACTGAAGAGGGGATCAAAGTTTTACATAAAGATTTTGAGTTGATCGAGGTTAAGCCCTTTGGTGGTCCAACCTCAGGAATGTTGTGGGTTTTTCAAGAGTGGATTGCAATATTATTTTCTTTTGGGAGTAAAAAATTACACTTATTTATTTATCTACTTGTAATGATAATTACAGCACCAATAAAGTTTTTAGATTTTGTTTTAATTAAACATCCAATGGCTAAAAATATATCTTCTGGATTCGTTTATATAGGTAGAAAAAATGGCGTTTAAGTTACACTTAAAAGTGTTTAAAAAAAATAATTAAAAGAACCTTTTTAAGGAAAATATATGAGCTGGATTAATCGCTTTTTTAAGGGTAACTTTAAGTACTATCTTGCAACTTTTTCTCTAATTTTAATTTTTACTTTCATAATTTTAGAAATTGTTCTCAGATCAATTTCTTACACATCTGGAGTAGGAATTGGCTCAGGTAACGAAAGGTGGAATGATAAATACTGGACCCCTATCAATAAATTTGGATATCGTGATTATGAGATTTTGATTAATGATTCAAGACCTTCTATTGTTTTTTTAGGCGACTCATTTACAGCTGGTCATGGTGTTAAATTTGAAGAAACTTTTTTTTATTCTGTTCGTCAGTCTTTAGATGAAAACTATAGGGCTATTAATCTTGGTAGAAGTGGATCTTCAACTCTCCAACAAAAACATAATTTGTCAGAACTAATTAGTAAAATAAACCCTAATATTGATACCTTTGTTTTCCAAATTTTTGGTAATGACGTTGAGGATTATGTTAAATTTCCAAAAATACATAGAAGTATATTGAGGAGAGGTTTGAGTAGGGTAAGTGACTTATTTTCATTAATTGATGTATTTTATATTCGCAAGACATGGGTCCAAGGTTATATGGATAGTTTATTTTTAAGCCATCAAAATCAAACTGTTATGACAAAGCACTTAATTGATATTAATAGTATTACTAGCTCTGTTAAAAAAGATGGGGCTAAAGTAATATTTCTTGCAATACCATTTTTAAGTAATAATGACAGTTTAGAAAAGAGTGAAATTTATATTTCAAAATTAAGAGAAAATTTCATAAATATGTGTAGTGATGGTGATTATTTTATTGATGTTAGCCCAATGGCTAGAAATTTCAATGATAGCGAGAGAGTTGTAAGCCTTTTAGATCATCATGCATCTAAAGAGTTAAATTTTCAAATCGGATTATTATTAAAAAGATTACTTAATAATAATCTTAAAGAATTTGATGAAGGCGTAATTCCTTGTAGCTAATAATCCATTTATTTGTAATTAATGGATTGAATTTTTTTGAGTTATATAAATTATGACAAATCTAGTCTTTCTTGTACTTATTTTTATAATCTTCAACCAAGTTTTTATTTTGATGATTCTTTTTCAATATAGAATTACCAATTACCAGCATATCTACTCCAGTTCCCATAAAACATCTAAATGCATCTTGAGGTGAATTAACAATTGGCTCGCCCCTGACATTAAAAGAGGTATTAACTAAAACAGGGCATCCAGTTTTTGCTTTAAATTTACTGATTAAGGAGTGATATTTTTGATTTGTTTCTTTATGAACAGTCTGAATTCTTGCTGAGTAATCTACGTGTGTAATAGCTGGAATATCTGATCGTCTAATATTGAGTTTTTCAATCCCAAACATTTCTTCCTCCTCAGAACTCATACTACGACGTTTATTATTTTTAACATTGTCAACGAACAACATATATGGACTATCACCATCCATCTCAAACCAATCTGTTATATCCTCACGAAGCACTGAGGGAGCAAATGGTCGGAAACTTTCTCGAAACTTTACTTTAAGGTTGAGGGTTTTCTGCATGGTATCTGAACGTGGGTCTCCAAGAATTGAACGCCCACCAAGAGCCCTGGGACCAAACTCCATTCGGCCTTGAAACCAACCAACAGCTTTTCCTTTTGAAAGAGCTTGAGAAGTTTGTTCTAGCATTTCTTCCTCAGATACAGTTTCAAGAATAGCACCACAATTTATTAACTCTTCCTCAATATCCTTTTGGTTGAAAGATGGTCCAAGATATGATCCTTTCATTGAATCAGTTAAATCAACTTTTCGAGGTTTGTCAAGCATATTATACCAAACAGCAAGAGCTGCTCCTAAGGCGCCACCTGCATCTCCAGCAGCTGGTTGAATCCATACCGACTTAAAACTTTTATCTCGATGAATTTTTCCGTTAGCAACACAATTTAAAGCAACACCTCCAGCCATGCAAAGGTTTGGAATTTTGTACTCTCTTGCTAATGAACGAGTAATTCTCAATACAACTTCCTCTGTAACCTCTTGAATAGATGCAGCAATATCCATATGAAATTGAGTTAACTGATCTGAGTCTGGATTTCTTACTGGTTCGCCAAAAAGATTAGAAAACTTTTTATTTGTCATAGTAAGGCCAGTTGCATAATTAAAATATGACTGATCTAAACGAAATGAACCGTCATCTTTTAGATCAATAATGTGGTCTAAAATAAGGTCTTTGTACTTTGCTTTTCCATAAGGAGCAAGCCCCATAACCTTATATTCCCCACTATTTACACGGAAGCCTGTGTAGTAAGTAAACGCGGAATAGAGCAACCCTAAAGAGTGCGGAAAATGGATTTCTTTAACAATTTCGAGTTTATTCCCTTTTCCAATAGCTACTGTGGTTGTTGCCCACTCTCCAACTCCATCAATCGTTAAAACAACTGCCTCCTCAAATGGAGATGGATAAAACGCACTAGCTGCGTGAGTAAAATGATGTTCTCCAAATTTTAACTTGTCAGAGTTAAATCCAGTGTCAACTTTTTTCAGTTCTTTGACCAGCATATCTTTTAAGAAAAGCTTTTCACGAAGCCAGATAGGCATTGACATTTTAAATGACTGGAAGCCTCTGGGTGCAAAAGCTACGTATGTTTCAAGAAGTCGCTCAAATTTTAAAAAAGGTTTATCATAAAATACAACATATTCAACTTGATCTAAAGTTAAACCAGCCTCTAACAAAACATATTGAATGGCATTTTTGGGATAGGCTGGGTCATGTTTTATACGAGTAAATCTTTCTTCTTGGGCAGCAGCAATAATTTCACCATTAACTATTATTGCGGCAGCACTATCATGATAAAGTGCAGATATGCCTAGTATAGCAATCATTAATTAAAATAAAGTGTAAATAAATGGCGCAACAGCTGAGCCTTGACTAAGAACTATTAAGCCTCCAACTAGTAACATCACTACTAGAATTGGAATCATCCAAAACTTCTTTCTTTCAACTATAAATTCCCATAGCTCTTTCAAAAATGACACTATATAACACTCCTAAAATTGATTTTTCATCGATCCAACAGGCTTTTCTCTCTTGATCCAATATGAATTAGCTTTTTTATTAAATTTTTGATTTAATAAATCTTTACCAAGAAATTTCATAATTAACCCTGTTGGCACAACTGTTAAAAAGTACACTATAAACATAACTATGGGGGCCATAATCCCACCAATTGTATATCCCAACTTACTCCATAATATATTTAAAAAAGATAGTGATTTGGGTCTGATTAATGCAAATAATAAAAAAATAACCGAAATTATCAACGCCCATATATTAATTTTTGCAGAATTAGTCATAGGATATAAAGCAACAATTAAAAAAACTATTGTAAATACAATTCCAAACGATTTATCTGTTCCACGTTCGATTTTTGGGTTAACCATTAAGACACTCAAATTAAGATAAAAACTTAGATTTAGATAATAATTATTAAGAATTAAATTAAATATACTTTACTGCTATTGTTATATCTATTTAAGGTAGTTTTTGTTTCACAAATTACCTTAAATATTTTTAAATTATAATATGAAAAATATTTTTTTATTAATTTAAATTACAAATTTATAAATATTAGCTATTTTTTTTGCTTCTGTTGTAATTTCTCTATCATCCATTACGTTTGGATTAATGATTCAAATAATTTTAGAGAGACCATGAAAATTGTATTTTTTGATTTTTTTCTGACCTTTTCCGCGATATAATTATTACTTAAATTGATAAGTAATAACTATGAAAATATTGATAACAGGAGGCGCTGGATTTATTGGTTCGAATACTATTCGATTTCTACTTAAAAATACTAGTCATAAAATCATTAATGTTGATAAGTTAACATATTCAGGCAATTTAGAGTCTCTAAAGGACATTGAAGATAATAAGAATTATTCGTTTGAGCGCGCTGATATATGTAATCAAGAGGAGTTAAAAAAAGTATTTTCTAAGCATAAACCGAACAAGATAATGCACTTAGCAGCTGAAAGTCATGTTGATCGATCTATTGATGATTCTGTGGATTTTATAAATACAAATATTGTTGGAACATATGTCTTACTTGAGGTTACTAGAAAATACTGGATGGAGCTAAATACTCAAGAAAAAACAATATTTTGTTTTCAACATATTTCTACTGATGAGGTTTATGGAAGCTTAGGAAGCACAGGGTTATTTACTGAATTAACCCCATATAGTCCTAACTCACCTTATTCTGCCTCTAAGGCTTCTTCTGATTTTTTAGTAAGATCCTGGAACACTACCTATGGCTTGCCTATTTTGATAACAAATTGCTCTAATAATTATGGCCCTTATCAGTTTCCTGAAAAGCTTATTCCTCTAATTATAATGAATGCGCTTGATGAAAAAATACTTCCAATATATGGTGATGGAAAGCAAACTAGAGATTGGCTGTATGTTGATGATCATGTAAATGCATTATTAACTGTTATGGAAAAAGGAGTAGTAGGTGAAACTTATAATATTGGTGGATTTAATGAAAAAACCAACATTGACGTTGTTAAATCTATTTGTTCTTTTTTAGACGATGCTATCCCTAAAAGTCATCGTAAAGTTGAAAATTATAGTGACTTAATAAGTCATGTGCCAGATCGTCCAGGCCATGATAAGCGTTATGCAGTAGACTCTAGTAAGATAAAGCTAGATTTGGGATGGTTGCCAGAAGAGACTTTTGAAACTGGCATCCATAAAACAATTCAATGGTATTTAGATAATAAAAATTGGACTAAAAAAATTATAAATGGTGAGTATAAATATGAGCGTCTGGGCAGCAATTAATTTAATCTTTATTAGAGTGAATAAATGAAAGGCATTATTCTTGCAGGGGGTTCTGGAACTCGCTTGTATCCTCTAACAATAGCCATTAGTAAGCAGCTTCTCCCAATTTATGATAAACCAATGATTTATTATCCATTGTCTGTTTTGATGTTGGCTGGAATTCAAGATATATTGATTATTTCAACGCCAGCAGATTTGCCACTTTTTAAAAAAACACTTGGAAGTGGGGAGCAATTTGG
>MDTF01017980.1_pt1 | contig 10846 bp, 9 predicted proteins | sample 811191 | NCBI WGS metagenome assembly MDTF01 (sample SAMN05326649, study PRJNA326480) | marine metagenome | isolation source: seawater | place: Southern Ocean | collected 2011
CAAGTTTGGAAGTATAAACAAAAACAAAAAGAAATTAGTTCAGTAACTAATGCTGCAATGGGTTTATCCATACCCCTTTCAATCGGGGCAGCAGTCGCTAGTCCAAAATGTCAAATATTAGCTGTAACAGGAGACGGTTCATTAGAACTTAACATTCAAGAGTTAAAAACAATCTCACATTATAATTTCAATATAAAAATTTTTGTTATAAATAATGGAGGTTATGTTTCTATGCATAACTGGGCAGACTCTCTTTTCAAAGGAAGAAGGCTCGACACAGCAAGTGATACTGGGGATGGAACGTTAAAACTAAAGAATATTGCGAAAGCTTTTGACTTAGAACATTTTTTAATAACAGACTATAAATCAGTAGATAAAAGTTTAAAAAAAATATTTAGCAGTAAAAAACCTCTATTTGTAGAAGTTGTGACTGACAACAGGCAAATAATCTTTGATGCTTTTAAGGATATATAATAAACTTTTTTATGAGCATAGACATTTTATTTATTCACCCGAATGCTTCAAAAATAATTTACCAAGACTTAAGCAAACGTCATTCGGCAATTGAGCCTCCCATTTGGGCTGGAATGCTCGCAAATCACTGCAGAAATAAAAATTTTAAAGTTGAAATTTTAGATTGTGAAGTTCTCAATCTTAATGAAGAACAGAGTGTCAAAGAAATATCATCACGAAAACCTAGAATTGCTTGTTACGTTGTTTACGGTCAGCAACCTTCTGCATCATCTCAAAATATGGAAGGTGCTATCTTATGTGCGAATATATTAAAAAATAATAACCCTGAAATTAAAACTTTATTTGTAGGAGGCCATATCGCTGCACTACCAGAAGAGACTTTGAAAAACGAAACGTGCATAGATTTTGTGGCATTAAACGAAGGTGTTTATTCAATATCAAATCTTTTAAAAGTAAGTGACTTGAATGATTTCAATATAATAAAAAAAGTTAAAGGGATTGGATACAAAGATGAAAGCGGCTTTGTTCATCTTAACGATACTGAAATTATTGTTCCAAAAAATTTATTAGAACAGGATTTACCAGGGGTTGCGTGGGATCTTCTTCCAAAGCTATCAAATTATAGAACAGCTGGTTGGCATTCATGGTCTAATCAATCAGAGAAACAACCCTTTGCTGCTCTTTATACAAGTCTAGGGTGTCCATACAAGTGTTCGTTCTGTATGATCAATATTATAAATAGAACAGAAAATGGAAATAATATTTCATCGCAAGACTCAAATGTATTTAGGTGGTGGTCACCTGAATTTATAATCAAGCAGTTTGAATATTTTGCTCAACAAGGAATAACAAATATAAAAATTGCAGATGAACTTTTTGTTTTAAATCCAAATCATTTTATCAAGATTTGTGATTTAATAATTGAAAGGAAGTATAAATTCAATATATGGGCTTATTCAAGAATTGATACCTGTAAACCAGAATATTTAGCAAAATTAAAAGCTGCAGGTGTTAATTGGTTGGGCCTAGGCATTGAAAATCCAAGCAACAAAATAAGAAAAGAAGTTCACAAAGATTCTTTTAAAGAGGTTAAAATTATTGATATTATAAACGATATAAGGGAGGCAGGTATTAATGTTGCAGCAAATTATATATTTGGCTTGCCAGACGAAACAAAAGAAAGCTTAGAGTTTACATATTCATTTGCAGAAGAAACAAATTCAGAAATGGTTAATTTTTATTGTGCAATGGCTTACCCCGGTAGCCCGTTGTATTTAGAGGCAAAAAATAAAAATATTAAACTTCCAAATAGATATTCTGGGTTTAGTCAACACTCATATGATACACAAAATCTTCCATCGGCAATATTATCAGCTGCAGAAATATTAGATTTTAGAGATAAAGCGTGGGATAAGTATCATACAAATCCAAAATATCTTCATTTGCTAAAAAATAAATTTGGTCCAGAAGCAGTTAAAGATATAAAATCAACTACTAAAATAAAACTTAAAAGAAAATTACTAGGAGATTAAATAAGTGCAAAATAAATTTATACTAGAAGTTTTCAAAAAAGCTTCATTATGTAGACATTTTGAAAATGAAGTTTTTAAAAGAATAAAAAGTAATCAAATTAAGTTTCCGGTATATTTATCAGCAGGCCAAGAATATGTGCCAGCCTCAATAGCACAAATTATAAAAGAAAAAAAAATAAAGCCATTACTTTTTGGACAACATAGAGGGCACTCAATATATCTTTCTTTTGGTGGAGATGTCGTAAAGCTTATTAATGAGCTTAAAGGAAATAAATCCGGATGTACATACGGAATGGGAGGCTCTCTATCAATTCATTCACCTAAAATAAACATGTATGGGCATGATGGATTCATGGGTAGTAATGCCTGCATAGGTGCAGGAGCATGTTTCTCTTCTAAAAAACCTACTATTATTTTTATAGGAGATGCAGCCATAGAAGAAGATTATGTACTTGCTACACTCTCATGGGTCTCAAAAAAAAAATTGCCAATATTATTTGTAGTCGAGGACAACAACTATGCAGTTCTTACAAAAAAAGATGAACGAAGAGATTGGAAAGCAAAAGATGTGGCAAAAGCTTTTAGAGTAGATTCTTTTGATGTAAAAGATGACCCTAATCTTATTTATAGATTATTAAAAAAAAATATTTTTAAGAAACCAATGCTTATTAACATACATACGAATAGACTTTTTTGGCATTCAGGTGCAGGAGTTGACACCCAGAAAGTATTTGACAGACATCTTGTGCTAAAAAAAATTATTGGTAAAAAAGCTGACATTATTGATCAAAACATTAAAAATAAAATAAATAATTTATGGCAAAAGAACTAAGAGAAACTATTAAAGAAATAACAGCGTATCACTTAAAGAAAAAGAACAGCCAAGTTTTTGGCCAGAATCTTACAGGGGTCGGGTGGGTAGCGGGTACTTTGCCTAAATTATACGAAAAAGATGGAGTGATAGAATTGCCAATGGCTGACGTAGCTGGAGGAGGGATCGTTACCGGATCAGGACTGGTAAACAGAAGACCAATTTACATAATACGCTACCAGGGATACAATTGGTTTAACTGTACGTTCATTGTAAATTATGCGTGTAAATCAAAAGAAATTTGGAAAATTCCATGCCCTATTTTTATCAGAGGAATAGCCTCTGAAGGAAGTATTGGGCCTGTTTCAGGGTCAAGTCATATTTCAATAATTTATAAAATGCCTGGAATCAAGATTTATTCTCCTATGTCAAACAACGAATACAAAAATGTATATAAAAAATTTATAAAAAATACAGATGTTTTTTACGTCTCTGAGCACAGAAAGAGCTATTCAAATAAAAAAGAATTTAAAAATAAAATAAAAAAAAATATGGACATCATATTAATGCCAATATCCATAACAAGATTTTCTGCTGAGAAAGCAAAAAAAATTCTTGAGTCCCAAGGATTAAAAGTTGGTATAATTCATTTAGTAGATTTAAAACCTTTCAAAATTGTAAGTAGCTGGATCAAAGCAATAAAGACGAGTAAATATGGCGTCTTAATGACCGACAACGACTACGCAGATGGTATTTTAAGAGTACTAGCGCATAAACTGAATGAAAAAACTGACAAAAAAATTAACGTTTTAGGTTTAGATGACAGGACTGCTGGGCATCATAGCAATGTTGATAATTTACCTCCTGATGAAAAAAAAATTATAAACAATGTCTTTAAAATTATTAAGAATTAAAAAAAAATATATATAATTAAAACTAGATCAAAGGTAAAATAAGTTGTGATTATTACAAAAACTCCATATAGAATTTCTTTTTTTGGCGGCGGTAGTGATTTTCCTGTCTGGTATAATAAATATTCTGGCTCTGTTCTTTCAACATCCATTAATAAACATTTATATATAACATGCAGAATATTACCTACTTTTTTTGAACATAAATTTAGAATTGTATGGTCAAAAATAGAAAATGTACAAAATATAAGAGACATCCAACACCCGACAGTAAAAAATTTGCTAAATTTGCTAAAAATAAAACAAGGATTAGAAATTCATTATGATGGAGATCTACCTGCAAGAAGCGGTATGGGGTCAAGCTCAGCTTTTACCGTTGGTCTAATGAAGGCATTATATTTTTTAGTTAATAAAAAAATTTCAAATATTGACATTGGAAAAAAAGCAATTTTTTTCGAACAGAATATAATGAAAGAAATTGTTGGTTCGCAAGACCAGTTAGCCACAGCAGTAGGTGGATTTAATAAAATAATTTTTAAAAAAAAAAATAAATTTCAATTGTATAATTTTAAAAAAAACAAAAATTTAGTAAAATTAGAAAAAAATCTCTTATTGGTCTATACGGGGGTTAAAAGAACGTCCCAAGAAATTGCAAAAACGTATGTAGGAAAACTAACAACTACTAATAAAAGTTATATTAAAGACATGATGGATTATGTAAAAAATGGAGAAGAAATCCTCAAAAAAGGAAATATTGATGATTTTGGCAGACTTCTACATTCAGCTTGGTTAACGAAAAAAAAGTTAAGCAGCTCAATTTCAAATGACAGTATAGATAGTTTATATGAAAGTGCTTTAAAAAAAGGGGCCTTGGGAGGAAAAATTTTAGGGGCCGGAGGTGGTGGGTTTTTTTTATTTTATGTCAGAGATGAGGTTAAAAAGAACTTTATTAACAAAAATAATAAGATGATAAATATTCCATTTAGTTTTTCAAAAAGTGGTAGCGAAATATTATTTAAAGATTTAAAAAGGTAGAATGAAACTTAATCACCCATTAATGCATAATAATTTTACTAATCATGATTTGATGAAAGTAAAAAAATTACTAAAAAAAAAAAATATTATTTTAACTCAGTCTACAGAGGTAGAAAAGTTTGAAAAAGCCTGGTCTAAATGGTTAGGAGTTAAATATTCAACATTTGTTAATTCTGGATCTTCAGCTAATTTTATCAGTATTAAAATCTTACAAATTTTAAATAAAAAAACACATAAAAATGAAATTATAATTCCGACGTTAACATGGGTCTCTGACGTAAATTCAATAATTATGAATGGTTTTAAACCAATTTTCGTAGACATTAATATTTCAAATTTATCAATGGATACAAATCAAGTTTTGAAAAAAATTAACAAAAAAACTTTGGCTGTATTTATAACTCATGCTCAAGGATTTAATGGTTTAAATGATAATTTTTTACAAGAATTAAAGAAAAGAAAAATACATTTAATTGAAGATGTATGCGAGAGTCACGGAGCAAAACATAAAAATAAAAAATTAGGAACATATGGTTTAATTTCAAATTTCTCATTTTATTATGCCCATCACATGACCACTATTGAAGGAGGCATGATTTGTACTAATGATAAAACAATTTATGAGATTTCAAGAATGTTAAGGTCCCACGGGATGGTCCGAGAAGCAAAAAACAAAATTTTTGAAAAACGGATGATGAGTAAACATAAAAGCCTGTCACCAAAATTTATTTTTTTATACCCGACATTAAATTTTCGAAATACGGAAATAGGAGCAACTATAGGTTTAAGTCAATTAAAAAATCTAAATAAAAATAATAAAAAAAGAACTGTAAATTTTAATTTATTTTTAAAAAAACTTGATGCAACTAAATATTATACAAACTACAAAGTGGAAGGAAGTTGCAATTATGCGTTTCCGATAGTTTTAAAAACGAGCAAAATGTTAAAAAGGAATTTATTTGAAAAAAAATTATCTCTATCAAATATAGAATTTAGAAGAGGTAATGCTGGTGGCGGAAATCAATTAAGGCAACCCTATTTAAAAGATATTCTAGGAAAAGTAAATTTTAAAAATTACAAGAATGTTGAGCACATACATCATTTTGGATATTATATTGGGAATTATCCTACCCTAAAAAAAGAAAAAATTATCAAAATCTGTAGCTTTCTAAACAACATAAAAATTTAAAAAGGATACTTTGAATAAAATTAATAGAAATTTTAAGAAATGTTTAATAACTGGAATTGCTGGTTCTGGTGGAAGTTATCTAGCAGAGCATATACTGGCACAAGATAAAAAAATTCAAATATATGGGTTATACCGATCAAACAAATACAAAAAGATTTTAGAAAAAAAATTTAAAAAAAGAATAATTTTTTATAAAATAGATTTAAATAATTTTCAAAAAACAAAATATATAATCAAAAAAATTAAACCTGATTTAGTTTTTAATTTAGCTTCAAATGCAGATGTAAGGAAATCTTTTGACTTACCACATGAATTTATAGTTAATAATCTGCATACCACACTTAATCTTTTAGAATCTATTCGAAAATGTAATTTAAAATCTCTTTTCATACACTGTAGTACATCTGAGGTTTATGGAATTGTTAGCAAAAAAGAAACACCTATAACCGAAGATCAAAGAATGAGACCGGTTAGTCCATACGCTGTGTCAAAATCTTTTCAAGATTTATTGTCTCAACTTTATCAACAGGTATATGGTTTAAATATAATAATAACTAGAATGTTTACTTATAACAACGCAAGAAGATTAAATTTATTTCAATCTTCTTTTGCATCTCAAATTTCAAAAATAGAAAAAGGAAAACAAAAAATTCTATCACATGGAAATTTGAACAGCATAAGATCATTTTTAGATTTACATGATGCGATGGAGGCATACTGGGTTACAGCCAAAAAAGGTAAAGTAGGTGAAATTTACAATATTGGGGGTAATAAATTTTTTAAAGTTGCTGACTTTTTAAAAAAATTAATTCATTTTTCAAAAAATAAAATAAAATGTAAAGTTGATAAAAATCTATTAAGAACTAAGGATGTGACATTACAAATACCTTCGGTAAACAAGTTTAGGAAGCAGACTAAATGGAAACCAACTATTAGTTTTGAAAAATCTTTACTAAATCTCTTGAATGAATTTAGAAAAAAAACTAATCTTCTAAAATAAATAAATCATGAAAAAAATTTTAATTACAGGTGGTGGTGGTTATATAGGATCAATGTTATCAACTGAGTTAGTAAATCTTGGATATGAAGTTACAGTTATAGACCAGTTAAAATACGATAAAGGTTCTTTAGATCACTTATATTTTAATAAAAATTTCACACTCGTGAATGCCGATGCAAGAAGTTTAAAAATATTAAAAGAATATATTCATAAAAATGAATTTATTATTCCTCTAGCTGCATTAGTGGGGGCTCCGTTATGTAAAAAAAATAAAAAAGAGGCTATCTCTGTAAATTTTGATGCAATTAAAAATATATTAAAAAATATAAATAATAAAAATAAACTAATATACTTAACGACTAATTCTGGTTATGGGATTGGTAAAAAAAATAAATATTGCGATGAAAATAGCGTTTTAAAACCAATATCATTATACGGACAAACCAAATGTGACGCAGAAACTGAAGTAAATAAATTTAAAAATACAATAAGTTTTAGACTCGCAACAGTTTTTGGCGCAAGTTATAGGATGCGTAGCGATCTATTGGTTAATAACTTTGTTCAACGCGCCGTAGATAAAAATTTTATTGATATTTATGAACCCAATTTTAGAAGAAACTTCATACACATTAAAGATGTAGTAAGAGGCGTAATTTTTTCTATAAGAAATTTTAATAAATTAAAATCTAACATTTACAATCTAGGTCTTTCTAGCGCAAATATAACTAAAATTGATCTAGCAAAAAAAATAAAAAAACAAATTAAAAATTTAAGAGTAAAAGTTATTAAGAACAAATCAGATCCAGATAAAAGAGATTATTTTGTAAGTAACAAGAAAATAGAAAAAAAAGGCTTTAAAGCCAAAATATCCTTAGAGCAAGGGATAAAAGAATTAATTCAGGTATTTAAGAATAATAAAAAAAAAATTATAAATAATTACTAATTATTAATAATTGATTTAATTTGTTTGTAGAAATTTTGATCTGCATAGTAAAATTTTAATGCACTTTTTTTGGCCGCCAACTCATCTGATATCTTATCGCCAATCATAAAACTTTTTTTTTATTAATATCCCAATTAAGTTTTATATTTTCAATCATTCTATTTCCTGGTTTTCTTAAAGTTGATTTTTTTTTATATTTTTTAATTTTTGCCTTAGGGTGAAAAGGTGAATACTGAATATCGTGAAAAAAAATATTTAATTTTTTTAATTTCCTATTAATATCTCTATGTAGTTGAATGAATTTTTCTTCTGAAAATATTCTTTTACCTATACCAGCTTGATTAGTTACTATAAAAATATAATATTTTTTTCTGGTTAAATATTTTAATCCTTGCAGCACGCCTGTTCTAAATTTAAAATTCTCTATTTTATGAACGTAATTATAATCGTAATTAATCACTCCATCTCTATCTAAAAATATTGCAGGTTTATTATATTGGTTTTTAAGTTTGTCTTGTGCAATTTTTAAATAATATTTTGAACCAATATCTATAAAAAAATCATTAAATATTTTTCCATTAATTTTACCTTTAGAAATGAGTTTTGGTAAGAGATCATTTTCCAAAGAAAAATTTTTATTTCTTATATATTTGAAAATTTTTTTATTGAAAAAATAAATACCACCATTCATTAATTTACTATCTTTTTTAATACTCACTATATTATTTTTTAAAGATAAATTATTTAATTTTTGGCTCAGCTGCTGACTGTTTCGAGTCAATGCTACTGTACCAATTTTTTTTTCTTTTAAACTTTTTACTAATAAGTTTATATTAATATCGAATATCGTATCACCATTTGTTAAAACAAAATTTTTAACTTTTAATCTTTTAAGGTTTGATAGTGCGCCACCAGTGCCGAGCAATTTTTTTTCTTGTAGGCAAATAATTTGAGTAAGGTTTACTCTTTTTTTATGGAATTTTTTAAAAAAAATATTACTACGATAACCACACAAAATTATTATTCTTTTGAAATTATATTTACTTTTATTGTTAAGAATATATTGAATGAAATGTTTTCCATTAAATTTCAGCATTGGCTTTGGGTATTTCCCAAGTAAATTTTTTATTCTAGAGCCTCTTCCTCCAGCTAAAATTACTAAATCAATGTTGTTTACAATTTTTTCTATCATTTTTATAAATATTAAATTATATATTTTTAAATGAAATTAATCTCTATAGTTTTCTCATTTAAAAATGAAGAAAAAAACCTCAAAGAGCTGGTGGATAGAACTGTAAAAATATTCACTGGGACTAATGACTATAATCATGAACTAATATTTGTTAACGATAACTCAACAGACAGTTCAGAGAAAATACTCCTTTCATTACAACAAAATTACCCAATAACTATAATAAATATGTCTAGAACTTTTGGTGTTGGACCGTGCGTATTAGCAGGATTTAAGCATGCAAAAGGAGATGCTGTAGTTTATATGGACTCAGATCTTCAAGACCCCCCTGAACTTATCAAAGAGTTAATCGCTGAGCACGAAAAAGGTTTTGATATTGTTCACACTGTTAGAACAAAAAGGTTAGGTGAAACAAAAATAAAATTATTTGTAACTAATTTAGCTTATAAATTAATTAATTTTTTTTCCGATATTCCTTTGCCTTTAAATGCAGGAGATTTTAAATTAATTTCAAGAAGAGCTTTAAAAGAGATTTTAGAATTAAAAGAGTTTAGACCATATATAAGAGGGCTCTCAGTTTGGGTTGGATTCAAACAATCTAAAATTTATTACATAAGAGAGCCGCGCGGATCTGGTAAATCTCAATTCCCTTTTTTTAGTGGTGGTCCAATTAATGAATTTATTACAGGTTTAACATCCTATTCAATAAAACCACTTTATATTGGAGTTATATTGGGTTTTTTTTCTATCTTTGTATCCATTCTTTTAATCATACATACATTGTACGCAAAATTTAATAATCTTTCAGCTTTGGGTTCTGCAAGTATTTTAATCACTATTTCTTTTTTCTCTGGAATAATTCTTTTTACCCAAGGAATAATTGGAATTTATATAGCTAGAATTTTTGAACAAGTTAGAGGTCGAGCAAGGTATGTTATTAAAAATATAAAAAAGTATAAGTAAAACACTAAATAAATTTTATAGTTAATTTGTTATGAGAAAATTTATACCTTTAAGTCTATCTATTATAATTTTAATAACAGTCAGTGTATTATGGGATTATATTAAATTACCCTACAATAATGAGAATATATTAGTTGGGGAATACTATTTTAAAAAATTTAATCCCTTAAATGACACTATAAGATTTTTATTGTTTATTATACTTCCAAGTTTAACTTATTTAGTAAGTTATTTTTTTATCCATAAAAACACATGCAATCTAAGCATAAGTAGTAAAAACTATTTTCTAAATAAAAAAGAAAGTAATTTCTACAATCCTTTAAGCTCTTATTTTTTATTATTTATAATTTTAATTACGCTAGAATTTTTTTCAGTCGATTTAAGTAATTTTATTAATAACGTGGACATGTATCATGATGGTGGTTTTTTGGTTCCACCACTAAATTACTTAAATAATAAAGAATTATATAATTCAACATGGTATGATTATGGTCTTATTGCTAATAATTTTGGTTCTATTTTTAATTTATTTTTTGGTTATTATTCAATAGGCAGCATAACACTAATTAAACTAATATTCATTTATCTAACAAAATTATTCTTATTATTAATTTTAAAAGAAATATCAAAAGAATTAAATTTAGATAATTTATTGCAAAAAGTATTTTTTATCATTTTAACTTTTTTTGCTATTAGTCTCCCTAATTATTATGATCTCAATGTTTATTTTTCATACAGACAGTCAATTTATTTATTTTTTATTTTTATATTAGGATCGACACTATGTAATAATAAA
>MDTF01017693.1_pt1 | contig 10845 bp, 8 predicted proteins | sample 811191 | NCBI WGS metagenome assembly MDTF01 (sample SAMN05326649, study PRJNA326480) | marine metagenome | isolation source: seawater | place: Southern Ocean | collected 2011
AATAAAACCAAGTTTATTACCTAATTTTTTAGAAATCAAACTGTAAGAGGTAAAAACTAAAGCCATTAATAAGGAATAAAGAATAATAGCGAAAAACATCCCAAATACCGTAGAGTTAATTAGCCACCAAGATGTAATTGAATTCCAAATAATAAAACTCAGAAAACTGTAAAAATATACTTGTAAAACAGATTTTTCTCTAATTTCTCTTTCGATTAATAGCAATGGTATAAATGCGACGAATATTAAAAAAACTATTCCTTTTACCGGCCACGATAGTCCAAAAAGTAACCCTGATAAAATGCTGAGTAATAAATATTTTTTATTTAAATTCAATTTTTGATAATATTTTACAAGTTAATAAAAACTCATTTCTAAATATAAAAGTATTTCTTGTTTTGATATAGTATAAAATCATTAATTTTGTTTTGTGAAACTTTTTAATTTTATACCAAATTTATTAACTCTTTCTAATCTTTTTTTTGGCTGTGTCTCTGTTGTATATGGTGTTATGGGAGATTTAGATAAATTAGTCATATTTGTAACCTTAGGGTTGATTTGTGATTTTTTTGATGGTTTTTTTGCTAGGTTACTAAAAGTTGATTCTAAGCTTGGTGTTCAATTAGATTCATTGTCTGATTTAGTTACATTTGGGTTGACTTCATCAATAGTTATGTTAAATCTTATAGGATCGTCTTCATTTGTAATTGAAAATTCTTCAAACTTTCTAATTTCCTTACTCCCTTTTTCAGCTTTTTTAATCACACTTTCGTCCTCATATAGACTTGCTAAATTTAATATTAGTAATGATGATTATTTTACTGGACTTCCAACTCCAGCAAATGCAATTTTGATTATTTTTCTTCCACAGTTTATCGAATATTTTCATTTAGAATCAATTTTTGAAAATATTTTTATTTTAGTAATCTTGGTATGTTTTTCATGTTATTTGTTAACATCAAATCATAAAATGTTCTCTTTAAAAATTAATAATTTAAGTTTGACCCAAAATAAAGTTTTATATGCTTTATTTTTTTCTTCGATAATTCTTTTTATAAATTTCGGATTAGCTTCCTTAACTATAATAATTATTTTATATATAGTTTTAAATTTAATTAGAGCTGTGGTCTAGCTTCTTTTTTCTGAATTCAAAGTTCTGACCTAAATATAATTTTCTTACCATTTCATCTTCTGCTAAATCTTCTGGCTTTCCAGATTTTAATATATTTCCTTCAAACATTAAATAAGTTCTATCTGTTATAGCTAATGTTTCTTGAACATTATGATCAGTGATTAAAATACCAATATTTCTTTTTTTAAGATGAGAAATTATTTTTTGAATATCTTCAACAGCTATAGGGTCAACCCCCGCAAATGGTTCGTCAAGTAATACAAATTTAGGATCTGTAGCTAAAGCTCTTGCTATTTCAGTTCTTCTTCTTTCACCCCCTGAAAGTAAATCACCTCTGCTTTTTCTTATTTTCTGTAAATTAAATTCTTTTAACAAAGATTCCATTTTTTCAGATTGCTCTTCATTTGAAAGTGTTGTTAATTCTAGAACTGCTTTTATATTGTCTTCAATTGATAATTTTCTAAATACAGAAGCTTCTTGAGCTAAATATCCGATTCCTTTCTGCGCTCTCATGTACATTGGTAATGTAGTTATCTCTGAACTATCTAATGATATTTTGCCCCCATCTGGCTTAATTAGCCCTACAATCATATAAAAGCACGTAGTTTTTCCAGCTCCATTTGGACCTAGCAAACCAACTATTTCACCTTGATTAACTTCGATTGAAATGTCATTAACTACTTTTCTTCCCTTATATGATTTAAATATGCCTTCAGCTGTTAATTTCATTTTTTATTTTTTCTTTTCTAATTACAAATTTAGAAATATAAATACTAATTTGATATAATATAATTATTGGAATAGCAACAATTATTTGACTAGCTATGTCTGGAGGCGTTATTACTGCTGATAAAGTCAGAACTATTATTAAAGCAAACTTCCTGTATTTAATCATTATTTCAGGTGTAATTACACCAATTTTAGTTAAAAAATAAACTATAATCGGTAATTCAAAAATTAGTCCTGATGCTAATACAGATGCTCTTACAAGCCCAACATAACTATCTAAATCAAAGTCGTTAAAAATTTCACTACTAACACTGTAAGAACCTAAAAAATTTATTGAAAGTGGAGTAACTATATAATATCCAAAAAGAACACCAATAAAAAATAGAAAAGAAGAAATAATAATGAAACCTCTTGCATTACTTTTCTCGTTTTCATAAAGTCCAGGACTTATAAAGCTCCAAAACTGATATATAACATAAGGAAATGACATAATAAATCCAGCTGTAATAGACATCCATATATGTGCAGAGAACTGACCAGACATCGTTCTACTTTGAATTCTAAAAGGCATTTCATTTATACAGAAACTCTCATCTAGTCCTATTTTGTTAGAGATACTGCACAGTAATTCATATGTGAAAAAGTTAATATTTTTTGGCCCAAATAAAATTTTATCGAATATAAAATCTTTAGCAATAAAAGCTATTGAACCAGTTATTAGTATTGCTAAAACAGATCTTAATAAATGCCACCTCAAATCTTCTAGATGATCTAAAAAAGACATTTCTTCAATTGAGTTTTTGTTCATTATAATAATCCTTCGTTTAAAATATTATGTAAATGAATCAGACCAGAGTAAACATCATCTTCAGTAACTACAATTTGAGTTATTTTGTTTTTATTCATAATTGACAAAGCTGTAGATGCTAAAGTTTTAGAGTCAATAATATAAGGATCTTTTGACATCAAGTCTTTGGCTAATATATTTTTAAAGTTTGATTCATTTGAAAAAACTCTTCTTATGTCTCCATCTGTAATTATACCAATTGGTTTATTGTTTTTTACAACAACAGCTGCTCCCAAAAGATTTTTTGAAATTACATCTATTGTTGTTTTAAAATCATCTGATTCCAATAATTGAGGTTTTAAATTTTTATTTATTATTTCATCAACTTTTAAGTAAAGTTTTTTTCCTAAAATCCCACCGGGATGATGCTTGGCAAAATCATCTTCATTAAATCCATTAATTTGAGACAAACAAATAGCTATAGCGTCTCCAATTACAAGTTGTGCTGTAGTACTTGTTGTTGGTGCTAAATTATTTAAACAGGCCTCTTTTTCAATATGAGAATTTAAAAAATAATCAGAGTTTTTTGCCAAATAAGAATTCGGTTGTGAGGATATTGAAATAATACTTACATTTCTTTGTTTTATAAAAGGTACAAGATTTTTTATTTCAGGTGTATTACCACTTTTAGATAATAGTATAATTATATCATCATTTTGAATAACACCTAGATCACCATGAATTGCTTCCGCTGCATGCATGAAAACTGAAGGAGTTCCTGTTGAATTTAATGTTGCAACAATTTTCGATCCGATAATTGCGCTTTTACCTATTCCGCTAACTATAACTCTTCCTGAAGATGAGTGGATTTTTCTTATTGCATTTTCAAAATCAGCTGTAAGATATTTGTGTAAGTTTAATATTGCATTTCCTTGGTTTACAAAACTATCTTTTGCAATTTTTAAAATATTGTCTATTGATTTCAATCTTGTTTTTTTAAATAAGGTTTAAATGTTATATTTAAGAAGCAAATGTACAAAATACCTACCTACTTTATAAAATGTATCATAAAATTGATTTAAAAAAAGAATTAAAGTCTTTATTTGGTTTTTCTGGTTTTAAAGGCGAACAAGAGCAAATTATTTCGTCTTTGTTGAACGGCAATAATAATATGGTTATTATGCCCACTGGAGCAGGTAAATCTTTATGTTTTCAGCTACCTGCTTTATTGTCAGAAGGTACAGCTTTAGTTGTGTCTCCTTTAATAGCTCTCATGAAAAATCAAGTTGATGTTATTAGAGGAATATCATCGGTTGATGGAATTGCACATGTTTTGAATTCATCACTAAACAGTTCTGAAGTTAATGAAGTTAAAAATGATATTTTAAATGGGTTAACAAAATTACTTTATGTAGCTCCAGAATCTTTAGCTAAACAACAAAATATTGATTTTTTAAATCAAATTAATATCTCTTTTTTAGCTGTAGATGAAGCACATTGCATCTCTGAGTGGGGACATGATTTTAGACCTGAGTACAGAAATTTAAAAACTATTTTAAATAAGATTAATAATGAAATACCAGTAATTGCTTTAACGGCTACAGCCACTGCTAAAGTACAGGACGATATCGTTAAAAATTTAGACATTAAAGATGCTGAAGTTTTTAAATCTTCGTTTAATAGACCAAATTTATTCTATGAGGTAAGGCAGAAAACACAAAATATAAATAAAGATATTATTTCATTTATTAAACAAAGAAATGGAAAATCAGGTATAATTTATTGTTTATCAAGAAAAAATGTAAATGAATTATCTCAATTCCTACAAGTCAATGATATTAATGCTTTACCATACCATGCTGGATTAGACTCAAAAGTAAGAGCAAATAATCAAGATATGTTTTTAATGGAAGACTGTGATATTATAGTAGCTACAATTGCTTTTGGGATGGGAATTGATAAACCAGATGTAAGATTTGTTATTCACCACAATATTCCCAAAAGTTTAGAAAGTTATTATCAAGAAACTGGAAGAGCAGGTAGAGATGGTGGTGAAGGTCATTGCTTAACTTTTTATACTCATAAGGATATTGAAAAACTTGAAAAATTCATGTCGGGTAAGCCTGTTGCAGAACAAGAACAAAGCTATTCTTTATTAGACGAAATTTCTGCATATGCTGAAACATCTATGTCTAGAAGAAAATTTTTATTAAATTATTTTGGAGAAAATTTTGATGAAGTTAATGGTGAGGGCGCTATGATGGACGATAATATGAAGAGCCCAAAACCAAAATTAAAAGTAAATGATCAAGTAGTGATAGTATTAGATTTAATAAAAATAACCAAGGAGCAGTATAAAACTAAAGATATAGTAGCTTATTTAACTGGAAAAGAAAATAACCTACTAAGATCTCACAATGTAATTGAAAATAAATTATTTGGATCTGGAAAAAATAATGATTCTGTTTTTTGGAATTCACTAGTAAGACATTTAATAGTAAACAACCTACTTAGTAAAAACATTGAAACATATGGAGTTTTAAAATTAAATGAATTGTCTGAAAAATATTTAGCAAATCCATATGATTTTTATATTTCAAAAAATCATGAATTTCTAATTCAAACAGATTCTGATCAACATAAAAAAACAAAATTTACAAACGATAAAGAACTATTTAAAATTCTTATTTCAGAGAGAAAAAATATTGCTAAATTAAAAAGTATTCCTCCTTATGTTATATTTCAAGAATCTTCTATAGAGGAGATGTCTTTTAAATATCCCATTACAATCGAAGAGTTGAAAAATATTAGCGGAGTTGGAGAAGGTAAGGCTAGGAAATTTGGAACTTCATTTCTAAAAATTATTTCTAATTATGTTGATGAAAATGAAATCACAAGACCTGAGGATCTAATTATAAAAACAACAGGCACAAATTCTTCTTTAAAATTATTTATTATTCAAAGTATAGACAGAAAACTTCTTCCAATCGATATAGCTAATGCCAAAGGCTTAGATTTAAAAGAACTCATACAAGAACTTGAGAAAATTATTTTTTCTGGTACAAAACTTAGTGTTGATTACATGATTGAGGATATTTTTGACGAAGATCAACAAGACGAATTATATGATTTCTTTATTGAATCTGAATCGGATGATATTAACATTGCCGTTGAGGAGTTTGATAACGATTACGAAGAATCAGATTTAAGATTATATAGATTGAAATTTATAAATGATTTGTCAAATTAATTCTTAAATTTTTTGTAACACTTTATAAAGTTTAAATTATCTTGCGGTTTAATTAAATTAAAAAAATGCAAGACGGTTTATACGCTAAAATTAAAACTAATAAGGGTGAAATATTATTAATACTTCATCATGATAAAGTACCTGGAACAGTTGCTAATTTTATTGGTCTTTCTGAGGGTAAAATAAAAAATTCATATAAATCAATTGATTCTCCATTCTATGATGGTTTGAAATTTCATAGAGTAATACCTGACTTTATGATTCAAACGGGTTGCCCTAATGGCACTGGTACTGGGGATCCTGGTTATAAGTTTGATGATGAATTTCATCCTGAACTTAGACATGATAAACCAGGGATATTATCTATGGCGAACTCTGGAATTTCCACTAATGGCAGTCAGTTTTTTATTACTCATGTACCAACAAATTGGTTAGATGATAAGCATACTGTTTTTGGGGAAGTTGTTGAGGGACTGAATATTGTTAATTTAATTCAACAAGATGATATAATTGATTCTATTTCTATAGTTAGAGTAGGGGACGATGCTAAAAAATGGAGTTCTGTTGATGTTTTTAATAATTTCAATGCAAAAAAAGAAATTATTATTAAAGAAAGTAAATTAAAAGAACAACAAGCTATCGATAGTTTGTCAAAAGATTTCAAGGTTACAGACTCTGGACTTAGGTATAAAATATTAAATAAGAGTAATGGAGATTCTCCAATAAAAGGAGATAAAGTTAAAGTTCATTATAAAGGAATGCTAATTGACGAAACAGTTTTTGATTCTTCTTATAAAAGAAATCAACCTATAGAATTTAATGTTGGGATTGGTCAAGTTATCCCTGGTTGGGATGAAGGAATCATGTTGTTAAAAAAAGGTGAAAAGGCAAAATTTATTGTTCCTTCAGATTTGGGTTATGGTGAAACTGGTGCAGGAGGTGTTATCCCTCCAAATGCGACACTAGTTTTTGAAGTAGAATTACTTTAGTTTTTCCATTTAATATTACACCCAATGCTTGGTTTTTGGACAGAACTAATTTCTTTTAAATTGATTACAGAATCTAATGCATTTCTGATATCTGCTCCAGTTACATCAATATTATTTCCAGGTCTAGAATCATCAAGTTGACCTCTGTAAACTAATTCTTTAGAGTTATTGAAAATAAAAAAATCTGGAGTACAAGCAGCGTCATAATTTTTTGCAACATTTTGAGTTTCGTCAAATAAGTAAGGAAAAATAAATTTTTCTTTTATTGCAACTTTTTTCATTTCACTTGGTGAATCATCAGGATAATTAATTATATCATTACTAGAAATGGCTATTAGTTTAATTCCAGAATTTTGATAATCATTAGCAATTTTAACAATTTGCTGATTTATATGTTTTACAAATGGACAATGATTACATATAAACATTATTAAGGTTCCTTTAATTCCAAACAAATCTTCTGAGTTCAGTATTTTATAAGTTTTGACATCTAATAATTTAAATGCTGGAGCTTTAAAGCCCAACGGAATCATAACTGAAGCTGTTTTTGCCATTAATTATTATTTTTTTCAAATTTAAATCTATTTTGTATAATTTGCACATTATTCGTTATTTATATGCAAGAATTCATTTACTTTTTCGAAAGTATTTCATCACTTCAAAGATCATTAATTCTTGTTGGAGGAATAACTTTCTTTTGGTCTATTGAGTCCTTAATTCCATTATTTAAATTTAATTATGCAAAATTTAAGCACGCTCTCCCAAATTTTTTCTTCACTTCAACAACTATTCTAGTAAATTTTTCTTTAGCATTTATTCTTTTATTAGTTTCTGATTGGGTTTCTCTTAACGGATATGGACTGTTAAATTATGGTAGTTTATTACCTTTATCTCTTTACATTATTCTAGGAGTTTTATTTCTCGATCTTATTGGAGCATATCTTCCACATTATGTTCAACATAAAGTGAAGTTTTTATGGAAAATACATTTGGTCCATCATTCCGATCATAAAGTTGATACAACAACAGCCAATAGACACCATCCTTTTGAAAGTATAATAAGATATGTTTTTACTTTATTTGCAGTTATTATTTTAGGCGCCAACATGGGGCTAGTTTTTTTATACCAATCTATTTCTGTCATTTTATCTCAGTTCAATCATGCTAATATTAATATAAATCCTAATATTGATAAGTATTTAAGTTATTTTATTGTGACTCCAAATATGCATAAAGTTCATCATCATTATGTTTTACCTTACACTGATTCAAATTATGGTAATATCTTTTCTTTTTGGGACAGGCTATTTGGAACTTTTAGTTTTTTAAACACTAAGAAAATAATTTATGGTGTAGATACTCATTTTAATGAAAAAGAAAATGAAAGTATTAGTAGTTTATTATACAGACCTTTTGAAAAGCATAAATTACCAACTAATAATTAGTTTACATAATTTTTGTAAAAAATATTGCATTCATCATTAATTTATTCGTTCCATACCAAAAACCTCTAAAATTAGTGTTGTCTGAAAATATATTGATATTACCTTTTTTTATTTTGAAATTAACAAATGGTCTAGTGTCTTTAATTGACTCATAGTTTTCTTTTGAAATGTAACCACTTATCAGTGTATTCTTATTATTATATTTAATGGGATTGTTAAAACTTAGTGAATCATTTTCGATATAAATATTAGTGTTTCTAAAAATGGATAAGTTTTTTTTATAAAATCCATAATTAATAGGATGACTTAAATCTAATGTTGTGTTAAATATTGCTCCACTTGTTAGTTGAGCTCCGTAAAATTTATTTTTATTTACAAAATTCACATTGTTAGCTTGTGGCTTTTTAATTTTAAAATTAAGAGATATAAAATTATTTTCATTTAACCATTTAATTGTATTTCTAAATCCTATTAAATTACCCCCCTTTTCAATCCAGCTTTTTAAACTTTCTATAGTAACTTTATTATAATTGTGTGATCCATTAACTAAAATTATTGTACTATATTTTTCTAAATCTATTTTTGATAATGAGCTAGATTTAATCTTAGTTACTGGGATTTCATATCTAGTATCTAATAGATGCCATATCTCACCAGCATCGTAACTTGTTATTCCATTTCCAACAACAAGACCAATCTTTGGTATTGTGATATTTTTAAAGCTATTACTCCCTAAATCAATTCCTGATGTTTTACTCGAGTTAATTCCATAAAAGTTAATCCCCGAATAGCTAGTTATTTCATCAAGTATTTTGTTTATTTCTTGAATACTTTTATTTTGATTTTTTAATGAAATTAATATTGTTCCATAATCAAACTTTTTATTATCAATTTCGAATTTTTTAGTGGCTACTTTTACTCTTATCTTGTTTTTTAATAATTTATATAGTGCCTTTGGAGTGTAGTAGTCGTCCCATGAGAAGACATACGCATATTCACTTTTTGAAATAATTTTTCCTTTAGGCTTTTCTAATATTAGATTTTCAGTTTCTTCTTTTAAAATGACATTTGCGTATTCCAAATCAAATGAATGTAAAAATGACCAAGCAGAAACGTCATAAAACAAGCTGTCTTTGAACTTAGTTCTATTTTCTAGCATTGCACTAACAAGTCTATTGTTTTTCTGATTTTTAGGAATTAGAAATGAATTTTCTTTTTCAAACTCAACTCCATTAACAATTCGATTGTTTTTTAATTTCTTAATATCAATTTTGTGTTTTTTTAATATTTCATAAAAGTGAAATAATTTTGACTTGTCATTTTTATCTCCAACAATTGTATAATTATTTTTATTTTTTTTGGCAATTTTAGCTGAATTAACAAAAAAATTATATTGATAATCTAGTAATTCTTTTTTTAACCCGTTTGATGCATCTAATGTTGATAAGGAAGTTATGAGTTGATTTTTAATTGTAAATGGAAAAGATATTTCTCCGTTTATACTCTCTTGTAAGTGACCTCTTGAGCTACCTTGTTCAAATAATATTCCGATACTTCCATTAATATCTGGAAATGTGGATCCTTTTCCATAATAAAAATCATCATAATCTTCCTCACTGTAAAATAACGAACCTATTTCACTTAATTTCTTTTCATGAAATTCTCCAATCTTAGCAGTTAAAATTTGATTTTTTTTAGGAGTTAATGGATTTACTCTTGACGGAATTCCTGGTTGGTAAAAAAATGTTGAATTAGTTCCCATTTCGTGATGATCGGTTAGTACATTTGGATACCATTTGTGAAATGTTTCAATTCTTACATTTGATTCAGGTAGTTGAACTGGTAACCAATCTCGGTTCATATCAAACCAATAATGATTTGTTCTGCCTTTTGGCCAATTTTCATTAAACTCTGTATCGTTTCTATCAGAATTTAAGTACATGCTTTTATTGGTATTAGCCCAATGTGCAAATCTTTGAAGTCCATCGGGATTTAAAGATGGATCAAGTAAAATAATAGTATTATTTAATTGATTTAATAGTTTAGGATTATTAGATGCTGCTAAATAATATGCATATAATAATGCAGCATTACTTCCACTTGCTTCGTTACCATGAATTGAATATCCTTGATAAATTACCACAGGTCTTTCGTATGATTGTTTTTTACTTTCTCCGTTGGTGAATAAAAGATGATTATTTTCTATTTGATCTATTCTGTTTAAATTTTCTTTGGATGATATAGTTAATAACAGTAGTGGTCTACCTTCAAAAGTTTTACCTCTATTTTCAATTTTAATCCTTGAAGATGATTTAGCTAAAGCATACATATATTGCACTAGCCTATCGTGACTCACATGAGAGGATCCAACTTCATTTTCTCCTAATAAAAATGAACTAGGCTTGGGGATTTCTGGATCAAAATACTTTAACTCTTCTCCAAAATAATAGGAAAGATCTATTTTTTCTTGAGAAAAAACATTTATACTTATTAGAAAAAGTAAGTAAAAAAAT
>MDTF01010728.1_pt1 | contig 10842 bp, 10 predicted proteins | sample 811191 | NCBI WGS metagenome assembly MDTF01 (sample SAMN05326649, study PRJNA326480) | marine metagenome | isolation source: seawater | place: Southern Ocean | collected 2011
ACTAGATAAAATAAAAATACTTATAAAAAAACAAATAAATATTAAAAAAGAAGAGTTTAAATTTTCATTATTAATTTTATTGTCAGTTTTTAAAATTCTCCGATCAATTATAATATTTGGTGTAACGAGTTTAAAAAGTTCAATAATTGTAGATTTTAAAAGTATATATATTCTAATAAACTTAATGCCGGCTGAATTTGAAATTAAGGATCCGCCAATAATAGTTAAAAATACAAAAAATAAATAAAAGTTTTTTGGTGGCTCAAAAAAAGCTATACCTGAATTGCTCACACTGCTTACTACGCTTAAAAGAATATTTAAAAAATTATTTTGCTCAATTGAAAAGAAAAGTATTAAACTAAAAAAAAAAATACCTCCTAGAATTATAATATCTTCATAGTGTTTTTTAATATTTTTAAAATTAGAAAAAAGACTATAAAAAAAATAAATATTTAAAGCTGAAAAAGTTAAAACAAGAGTTAATATAATCTTCTGTGAAGTGAGCTTGATAATATCAGATAAATCATTGGTGGGTAAAAAAGCACCTGCAGAACTGACGGTCATTGATAAATTTAAACTATTAAAAAGCCTGATGCCTGAAAAATTAAATAAAATAAAAATTAAAGCAGTTAAAAAAGAATAAAGAAAAAATACTTTTAAAATAACTTTTTTTGTATCTTTAAAGAGATTAGTAGCTTTATCCGGATTGTACACAAGGTGGGTTAACTTATAATCATTTTTAAAATTTGAAAAAATAAGTATTAAAAAAATTAAAAAAAATAAACCTCCAATCCAGTGGGATGTAGATCTCCAGATAAGTAAAGTTGGGTCTAAAAATTTAACATTTGTAAAAACAGTAAAACCAGTCGTTGTTAAACCAGATGCTGCTTCAAAAAAAGAATCAATAAATGATATTTGATAATAACTAAAGTAATAAGGAATCGAAATTAGTAGAGAAATAAAAAAATAAACAATAAAAATTAAAAAAAGCTGCTCGTGAAATTTAATATTTTTTTCTGCTTTTTTACTAATAAAATAAAAAGAAAATGCAAAAAACAATGAGATAGCTAATGTTAATACGTAAGAATCTAAGTTTAAATAATGATCAAAATAAGAACAATAAAGTATGTTTAAAAAAGATAAAATAGTTACAGGCCAACAGGATAAACTTAAATAATAAGACATTCCTTTGAAATTCATTGTTAAATAGAACTAATTCTAAATATACTTTCAACTTCTTTTAAAAGTTCTCTTTTTGCAAGGAAGACAACAAGGTCATCTTTTTCAAATACAAAATTTGATCTTGGTATAATCACTTTTTTAGCTCTTAGAACGGCTCCTATTCTAATATGTTCTGGTAAATTAGTATCTTTTAAGGATTTATTAAGTAGTTCTGATTTTTCTAAAATTTCAGCTTCAATAAATTCATATTCTCCGTCTAATACTGAATAAACTGTTTCAATTGTTCCTTTGTGAACATGTTCCATAATTCTAGAAACAGTGGTCATACGTGGATCAACAAGGTCGTCAATATTTAAAGATTTTTGTAACAAACTATAGTTTGATTTGTTTACTATAGCGATAGTACGTTTTGCAGGAGAATATTTTTCAGCTAGGACACAGGCCATAATATTATCCTCGTCATCATTAGTAAGAGCTAAAATTGTTTCCATTTCTTCGATATTAGCTTCTTTCAATATCTCTTCATCCAAAGCATTTCCACATATTACAATTGAAGAGCTTAGTTCCGCTGCAATAAGTTCTGCTCTTATTTTATTTTTCTCAATTATCTTTACTCTGGCACCTTCAAAATTCGATTCTAATAGCTTAGCTAGATTTAAACCAATATTTCCACCCCCAACAATAAGTATTTTTTCAGCTGTTTTCTCTTCATGTCCAAAGGCTTTCAAAATTTGTGTAATTTGATCCGCACTAACCACCACATAAGCTTTATCTCCTTCTAATAACTGATCAACTTTTTTTAAAAAAATAAACTTACTTTCTCTCACAGCTCCAACAATATTAGCTGTAAAATCAGGAAATTTTTCTGTTAAATTTTTTAATGACATGTTTGCAATAGAACAATCTTTTTTTACTAAAATTTCTAAAACTTTAATTTTTCCTTCTGCAAACGGTACGTTATCTAGTGCGCCTGGAGCTTCTAGTTTTCTAAAAAGAGATTTGGCCACCTCTGCTTCTGGCGAAATAATTACATCTATTGGTAGATTAGACTTGTTATAAAGTTTGCTCCATTTACCCTCCAAAAACTCTTGGGATCTAATTCTTGCTATTTTTTTATTAACATCAAATAAACTGTGGGATAACTGACAGATAATCATATTGGTTTCGTCATTTTTAGTCACAGCTATAATCATATCGGCATTAGCAGCCCCAGCATTTTCAAGAACAGAGGGGAATGTTGCTCTACCCACTATTCCCTTTACATCCTGAGTTTCGTTTATTTTTTTTATATCTTCAGACGATTGATCAATTACAGTAATGGAATGACCTTGTGCAGATAGCTGTTTGCTTATTGAAAAACCAACTTTGCCGGCTCCACATATAATTATATTCATGATTAATTGAGACCTTTTATACCTAAAGATTTTAATTTTCTATGGAGAGCTGATCTTTCCATTCCTATAAAGTCAGCTGTTTTGGATATATTTCCGTTATTTTTTCTCAATTGACTAATTAAATAGCTTGTTTCAAATTGTTCGCGAGCTTCCTTGAGAGGATAAGCTAATGTATTGATTGATACGTTTTTGTCGTCATCTAAAGATTCTGGGTTTTCTTTTAATATATCTGTAAGTAACTTGTTGGCATCTTTTTTGTCTTCGTGCAAAGAAAGTATTGTAACTCTCTCAATCAAATTTCTTAATTCTCTAACATTGCCAGGCCAATTATAACTATACAATAAATCATTATTTTCATCTATATCGGCTACCTGCACACCATTAATTTCAGCAATCTTATTTTTAAAATATCTTATTAATAAGGAAATATCTTCTGTTCTTGATAGTAGCGGAGGCAGATAGATGGGAACAACATTTAGTCTATGATAAAGATCTTCTCTAAACTTTTTTTCTTCAATAAGTTTTTTTAAATCTCTTGAGGTAGATGCAATAATACGAATATTTACATTTATATCTTTTATCCCGTTAATTCTTTTAAATTTTTGATCAATTAATGTTCTTAAAATATTCGACTGTATGTCAAAAGGTATTTCTGAAACTTCATCTAAAAGTAATGTACCGTTGTTAGCTTTTTCTAAAAAACCATAATCAATATTGCCATTATTATATTCTTCACCAAATAATTTTTTTTCAAAGTTTTTTTCTTGAAGTAAAGCTGCATTGAAAACTACAAATGGATGGTCAGCTCTAGTTGAATTTTTATGAATTTTTCTTGCTACAAGTTCTTTGCCTGTTCCTGTGTTGCCTGTAATTAAAATTCTGCTTTCTACGTTAGCTAATTTTTCTATAGTTTTTTTAATTTTTAAAATTTCAACACTTTCACCAATTAAATCAAATGAATGAAATAATTTATTTTCAGCGTTACTTTTTTCTTCCTTTATTTGGGTAACTTCTATAGCTCGTTTTACATAATTTAATAATTTCTCAGAAGAAAAAGGTTTTTCAACAAATTCGTACGCACCTATTCTAATTGCTTCTACTGCCACTTGAACATTCGCATGCCCCGAAATCATAATCACCGGTAAAGACTTATCTTTTTTCATTAATACTTTTAGTAAATCGATACCATCTTTGTCTCCTTTATCTAATTTAATATCTATAATAGCTAAATTTGGTAATTTGCTATTTATTTCATTAAAAGCCTGTTTATAATTCGCAGCAGATCTTACGGTGTAACCTTTTTCTTTTAAAATATTACAGATCAAAAAACGTATATCTACATTATCATCTATTACTAAAATTTCTGTTTTCATTTAATTAATTTTGGAAACGTAATCAAAACTTTTACGCCAGGATTGTTGTTGGAAACTGCCAACTCACCTCTATGTTCATTAATAATCTTATTCACTATAGGAAGTCCAAGACCAGATCCATCTTTTTTTGTTGTAAAATATGGTGTCATTATTTTAGAGATATCTTCAATGCCTATACCATTATCAACAAATTTTATGTTTATATAATCATTATTGTGGTTAATTTCTATATTAATTTTACCTTTAAAAAGTGTGTTTTTTTTCTTTTTCTCTAGAATTGAATCTTCTGAATTTTTTATGATATTTATAAAAACTCTATATAGCTGTTCCTCATCGGCATTAATTCTTACTTTTTTTTCTGTCAACTTAAGCTCAATTTCGTTTTTGGAAGACATTTTATAAAAATCAACAGCTCTTTTAACGATAAGATTTACTTCTATTTTTTTAAAGATTGGGCTCGGCATTCTTGCAAAATTTGAAAACTCATTAACCAAACTTTCTATATCTTTAATCTGTCTATTAATTGTAGATAAATAAGTCTTGAATTCGTCTTGTCCATTGGTAATTTTTTTATAAAATTTTTCTTGCAACCTATCAATTGATAATTGAATAGGTGTTAATGGATTTTTTATTTCGTGAGCAAGTTTACGAGCTACGTCCTCCCAGGCAGAATAACGTTCTGCTAATAAAAGTTTATTTTGTTGTTTTTTCAATCTTTCTATCATGCTATTAAAATTTTTATTTAACATTAGAAACTCTTTATCAGTTTCAAATTCAGGAACTTTAGAGTCTAGAATGCCTTTACTAATATTATTAGAAGCTGTAATTAATTTAATTATAGGTTTCGTAAGCCTTTCTGCAAAAGAAATAGCTAAAATTGTTGAAATAAACAAAAGCAAACCTACAACTAAAATATAAATAACAGCAAAAGTTATTTTTATGCCTAGTTGTTTGTCTTCGATAGTGTAGAAAAAATTAACAGCTTGTTCTGTTTCGTTCAAATACTTAATAATTTCAGGGTCAACATTTCTTGATATGTATAGATAAGTATCAATTAAAGTATTTAACTTAATCATTGCTGACGTTTTGTTTTCCACATTGTTTGTGATTAGTATTGGAATACCTTCAAGAGCCTTATTAATTTCTTCTTCAGAAGGTTTGGTAAAATTTTTGATATTATCAGAAATATAAAATATAATATTAGCAGAGCTGTCAATTAAAAAAATATCATCTACTCTTCTTAGCAACATTTCAGACCTTGCTATATTCTTAAACCTTTTTGGAAAAGAATAAAATAAAGGTGAAGCTCTATTTAGACCTACGCTCATTAAAAAAACATCAGATTCAACTGTTTTTTTGTTTTGCTCTAAATAGTTTTTGGCAACATCGTATGAGCTATTCACTGCTTTTTTAATTTGTGTGTTGAAAAAATTTTCAATTCCATAATTAAAAATAAATAATGAAAAAACTGCAACTAGGAAAGATGGAATAAACGTAAATAATGTAAATAATGATATGTATCGTTTGCTTGTTTGAGAGCCAATTTTTTTTTTCTTTGTTAAAAAATATAAGTTTGAGCTTTTTTTAAATATTATAAATAAAAAAAAAACCAGTAATAATATGTCTAAAGCCAACAAAAATTGTAAATTAATTTTTGAAAAAGATAATAGCTTTGGATTAATAAAGGCTAAAAATGTAAGTATACATAATAGGATACAAATAATACAAAGTGCAATAACTAATTTAAAATTTTTTAATTTATTAAACATATAAAAACATCAATAATTTATATAAACATAATATAGTCTAACTCAATGGGATTTTCTTTTATTTTACTTGCCGGTGGAAAAAGCAGCCGATTTAAATCTAATCTCCCTAAGCCATACCACAAAATAGGGGGGAAAACTCTTATTGAAATGTCAATTAATAAAATTAAGCAATTTAAACAATTTAAAAAGATAATTATTGTTTATAACAAAAAACATTTAAAATATTTAAAAAAAATTAACCTCAAGAATATTGTTACTATTTGTGGTGGCAAAAGTAGAGTCCAGTCAACTTATAATGCTTTGAATTATTTAAAAGAACAGAAGAATATTAAAAAAGTTTTAATTCATGATGCAGCGAGACCTAATTTTTCAAAAAATTTAATTAAGAAAATTTTTATCGAATCTCAAAAAAGTCACGTAATAATTCCAGTTTTAAAAATACAAGATGCTTTAAAAAAAAAAAAAAAGAATGAATTTATAAATTTAAAAAGAAATAATTTTTTTTTAACACAAACGCCACAATGTTTTAATGTTAAACAAATCTTAAATTTACATAAAAAAAACAAAGATAAATACATAGATGATGATTTCTCTTTAATAAAGAGTTTCAATAAAACTAAATTAATAAATGGTGAAAAAAAAAACTTTAAGATTACTAATAAAGAAGATTTTGAATTACTTAAAGAAACAAAAAAATCTAACATAAAAACTGGAATTGGTTTTGATGTTCATAGATTGGTTAAAGGTCGAAAACTTTTTTTGGGTGGGGTTAATATTCCTTCCGCTCTTGGAACGCTAGGCCATTCCGATGGAGATCCAGTGTTACATGCTATAATTGATGCTACATTAGGTGCGTGTCAGATGGGTGATATAGGGGAAAAATTTTCTGATAAAAAAAAAAAATTTAAAAATATAAGTTCAACAAATCTTATAAAAGAAATTATTGATCAAATTAAAAATAAGAATTATGAAATTAATAATCTTGATGTAAATATTATAACTGAAGCTCCTAAGCTTAAAAAATTTAAAAATAAAATAGTTAAAAATATATCTAAATTGTGTGGAGTACCTTTGGGGAGCATAAACATAAAAGCAAAAACAACTGAAAAACTTGGTGTAATAGGACAGGAAAAAGCTATTGCTGCTGAGGTTATAGTATCGGTAATCAAATATGATTAAGCAACTAAAGATACAAATACTCACAATGTTTGCTTTAGGTTACTCAAAATATGCCCCTGGTAGTGTTGCTTCATTTGTGACTTGTTTGATTTTTATTTGTTTTTATAACTTTCAAATTAATGTACTTTTTTTAATTTTAGGTGTGATTTTGCTTTTTTTATTTTCCGTTTATTCTATAGATACCTTGAAAAACTCATTTTCAGAAACTGATGCGAAAGAAATAGTTATAGATGAATTTATAGGACAATCTATTCCTGTTCTCACTATTTATAATTTTCTAGACAATAAGGATATAGGTGTTTTTATTTTGTATACCTCTGTTGCTTTTATTTTATTTAGGTTATTTGATATATGGAAACCATACCCAATTAATAAAATTGACAAAAATATGAAGAATGGATTTGGTGTAATATTAGACGATATAGTGGCTGGACTTTATTCTGTTATAATTTTGCTAATGTTTATTATTTTTGTAGATTATGTTTAAATCTCTTAAGCAAATAATAAATTTATTAAAAAATCAAAAAATAAGCTTGTCTGTTGCTGAATCATGCACAGGCGGAATGCTTGCGCAAGCTATTACTAGTGAGAATGGAGCTTCAGAAGTTTTTAAATTTGGTATTATTACTTACTCGAACCAATCTAAAATTAAGTATCTAAAAATACCCTTAAAAATTATTAAAAAATATGGATCTGTGAGCCAAGAGTGTTGCAGATCTATGGTGGTGAATTTATCAAGAATATCAAACGCAAAATTAAATGTAGCAATTACTGGCATAGCTGGTCCTAAGGGTGGATCAAAAGCTAAACCAGTAGGTCTAGTCTATATAGGTATAAAAAAGGGTAATAAAACTACAATTAATAAATATTTATTTAAAAACAAAAACAGAGAGAGTATCAGGATAAGCTCTGTAAAAAAATCTTTAGAACTTATTAAAAATTTTATCTAAACAGTTTTATAGCTCTTTGCTCGAAAGCATCTGTAATTTTATTTAATCCAAAATTAAAGTAATTTTTCATTATCATGTTTAAAAAATTATTTTCGAGCTCAAAATCAATGCTAAAGTCTAGTTGTGTTTTGTTATTTACTTTTTTGAATTTCCATTCATTTTTAAGATGTTTTAAAGGGCCTTTTATGTTGGTCACTGTTATTAAGTCTTTTTTTTTAGAGTATAAAACCAAGCTAGAATAAGTCTCATTTATAAATTTTTTACCAACTTTTAAATCTGCTTTTATTTCAATAAAGTCCTCAGAAACTTTTCTCTCATGGATTTTTCCATCTAAACACCAGGGAACAAATTGAGGATATTGCTCTATATCTAAAACCATATCAATTAAGTTTTTTTTATTACAAGAAATAATTTTTTTTATTGAGGCCGATGACATTCTAAAGATTTGTCCCTGGCTTCTTTTAGTATCTTAAAATCTGTATCAGCGTGATAAGAAGATCTTGTTAAGGGTGTTGAAGAAACTAGTAAAAAACCTTTAGAAATTGCAATATTTTTTAATTCTTTAAATTCATCTGGATGAAGATAGCGATCTAAGGGAAAATGTTTAGTTGAAGGTTGCAAATATTGACCAATTGTTAAAAAATCCACTTCTGCCATTCTTAAATCGTCCATTACTTGAATTATTTCATCTTTCTTTTCACCTAGTCCAACCATAATTCCAGATTTTGTGAAAATACTTGGTTTCTTTATTTTAACTGATTTAAGTAACTCGATTGATGTAAAGTAGCGAGATCCAGGTCTCACCTTCAGATACAAACTTGGAACGGTTTCTATATTGTGATTAAAAACATCAGGGTTTGCTTCTAAAACTTTTTCGTACGAATTTCCTTTTTTTAAAAAGTCTGGTGTTAAAACTTCAACTGTAGTTTTTGTATTAATTTTTTTAACTTCAGAGATAACATCTCGAAAATGAGTTGCTCCGCCATCCTCAAGATCATCTCTGTCAACGGATGTGATCACCACATGTTTTAATTCTAATTCCTTCACTGCTTTAGATATTTTAAAAGGCTCCATAGTATCAAGGGAAGAGGGTTTTCCTGTTTTAACATCACAAAATGCGCAACCTCTCGTGCAGGTATCTCCCATAATCATAAAAGTTGCATGTTTTTTACTCCAACATTCAGTTATATTTGGACAATTCGCTTCCTGGCACACTGTGTTTAATTTATTTTTATTTACTATCTCTTTAGTTTGAAAAAAAATTCTACTGTCAGTGATTACAGATCTAATCCAATCAGGTTTTTTTTTTTAGTGGATTGGTCGTATTTTTTATTTTTTCTGGGTGTCTTAGTTTCATTATTTAAGCTTAATTAAAATTTCATCTTTTGTTCCAAACATGAGTTTTGTTCGATATAAAGTTTCTAAATAATCAAAATCAATATTTTCGGATAATAATCTGTTTTTATTTTCAACAGTTTCTAGCTTATTTTTTAATTCACTTTTTTTGGCAGAAAGTTTCTTTTCGTATGTATTTTTTTCAAGGTAAGATATTAAGCCTCTTTCACCACCTGTTAGATTGATTCCGATATAAAGAACTAAAAAAACTTGAAAGAAAAATATTTTTTTAGCGTTCAAAATTTGAAAAAATTTCATATTTAGACTTTAGCAATTTTTACAGATTTTCCAAGCTGTTCTTCAATTCTTAATAACCTATTATACTTAGCGACTCTTTCAGACCTGGCTAATGATCCTGTTTTAATTTGAGATGACTGAGTAGCAACAGCCAAATCAGCAATAAAAGTATCTTCTGTATCACCAGATCTGTGAGAAATAATAGTACTAAAATTATTCTTACGTGCAAGTTCAATCACATCTAAGGTTTCGGTTAAAGTTCCTATTTGATTTACTTTAATCAAAATTGAATTAGCAGATTTTTCTTTAATTCCTTTTTTCAACCTCTTAACGTTAGTAACAAACAAATCATCACCAACTATTTGGATGTTTTTCCCTATTTCATTTGTAAGTCTAGACCACGCTTTCCAATCATTTTCTGCAAAAGGATCTTCAATTGATTTAATAGGATATTTAGAAACTAAATTTTTATAATAGTTAATACTTTCATCTACAGAAATAAATTTAGATGAATTTAATGAATACTCACCATTTTTATTAATTAATTCATTTGCAGCTACATCTAAGCAAATATTTATGTCTACGCCTGGTTTTAACTTAGATGTTTCAATGGCTTGCATCACAAGATCAAGAGCTTCTTCGTTGGAATTAATTAGTGGCGCAAACCCACCTTCGTCTCCAAGATTAGTTGATAGGTTTTTTGATTGCAAAATTATTTTTAAGTTTTTTATAACTAAAAAACATTTTTCTATAGCGTCCATAAAATTTTTTGCTGAATCTGGTCTAATCATAAATTCTTGGATTCTTAAATTGTTATCAGCGTGTGCTCCTCCATTAATAATATTCATTAATGGTTTGGGTATTAAAAATTTTTTACCTAAATTTTGATATAATTCTTTTTTTTTTGAAATTGCTTCTGCTTTTGAAACAGCTAAAGACACTGCAAGCAAAGCATTCGCACCAAGTTTATTTTTATTTTCCGTACCATCTAATTCTAATAAAATTTGATCAATTTTTTTTTGTTTACCTGATTCTATGTTTTTTAATTTTTTATTAATAATTGTATTGATGTTCTCTACTGCGTTTAAAACACTCTTTCCTAAAAAATAATTTTTATTATTATCTCTTAATTCGTAAGCTTCAAAAGCTCCGGTTGAAGCTCCGGAAGGAACAATAGCTGATGCTTTTGTTTTATTGTGTAAGAAAACTTCTGCTTCGACTGTTGGATTGCCCCTGCTATCAAACACTTGTCTGCCTACGACCTTTGTAATTTTTGCCATTTATTAATTTTTGATCAACGTATCAATTGAAACTAATTGTTTTAAAAGAGATTTTATTTCACTTAATGGAACCATATTTGGAC
>MDTF01001293.1_pt1 | contig 10838 bp, 9 predicted proteins | sample 811191 | NCBI WGS metagenome assembly MDTF01 (sample SAMN05326649, study PRJNA326480) | marine metagenome | isolation source: seawater | place: Southern Ocean | collected 2011
CGGGGTACTAAAGCTGCTATTTTTTCCACTCGATCTAATTTGTTAGGAATTAAAGGTTTCACTTATGGCTGGCCAGGTGAATATTTAGATGATGGGCCTTTTTGGACTCATCATCCAAATCCAGAGAACTTTGAGCGAATTATGGATCATCTTTTTGAAATCAATGATGAGCAGTGGCATGCCGAATTGGCAGAGCATTCTTTTGATAAAGTGATGACCTATGACCCAGGTAACAATATATTAAAGGCAATTTTAATAAAAGAATTAGGTCCATTCCTAACTTAAAACAATAGGTTTAATTCTAAAGTTTACATGTAATTACAGTATGCAACTTTGATGCGCGCCATTTATCGTTGTGAGAGTTACTTGGCAATTCAGAATCCACTAAAACTTAAAGAAGAGCTAAATGCTAAATAATTCATCTATTCTCATCACTGGCGGCACTGGTTCTTTTGGCCATACTTTTGTCCCTATGACCTTGGCTAAATATAACCCACGTCGGTTGGTGATTTTATCACGCGACGAAATGAAGCAGTGGGAAATGGCTAAACTTTATCAAAATGATGATCGCGTTCGTTTTTTTATTGGTGACGTGCGTGATAAAGATCGTTTGTCACGCGCACTTAACGGTATTGATTATGTAGTTCATGCGGCGGCTACGAAAATTGTCCCCACGGCTGAGTACAACCCATTTGAATGTGTTAAAACAAATATCATCGGCGCTATGAATTTGATTGACACATGTATTGATCAAGGTGTGAAGCGTGTAGTAGCGCTATCCACTGATAAAGCTAGTAGTCCAGCTAACCTGTATGGAGCCACTAAATTAGCCTCGGATAAATTATTTATTGCAGGCAACTCATACAGTGGAGATCAGAATACTCGGTTTGCTGTAGTGCGCTATGGTAATGTAATGGGCTCGCGTGGTTCGGTGATTCCATATTTTCTCTCTCTGGCAGACAAGGGTATACTGCCTATTACCGATCCTCGCATGACTCGCTTTATGATTACTCTTGAACAGGGCGTTGACTTGGTTTGGCATGCTTTTGAAGACCTAGTGGGTGGTGAAATTTATGTAAAAAAAATCCCCTCTATGAATATAATTGATACTGCTCGGGCATCTGTGCCAGAAGCTCAACATGAAATTGTGGGTATTCGCCCAGGTGAAAAACTGCATGAACAGATGATAGGTTCTGAAGATGCACCGTACACTTATGAATACGCTGATCATTACAAAGTTCTGCCCGCTATTCACAACTGGAGTCAAGATCCAGTACGCATTAGCGAAGGAAAATTAGTGCATCCAGACTTCACCTATTCATCGGACAACAACCCTGAGTGGATGAGTGTAGAAACGCTAGCCAATTGGATTGCAGAGAACCGCGAAAAAATTGGAAAGATTTAATATGTTTATTATCAGGCACGGCTATAAGCAGAGGCATTGAGATTAAGTTTATTTAACTGCCACACTAAATAAAACGCCTACGCTGAATACCACAATAGAGCCGTACGGTATAACTGGTTGAATAGTGACTATATTTTATAGTATTCAAGACGTTCATAGTTGTGTAACTTAACGGTTTTTAACCTAGGTTATTAATGGAGGATTACCTGATCTGTTCCTTGCAATATGGAATATTATTGCATGTGAGTTCTCTGATGTTGAAAAAAAACATTAAAAAAATGTTTTAGCATTAACTGGGATTTCCGACGGAGTAGAATAAAAAGTGCCTGAAAACTCATGTTTTGAGAGCTAAGCAATAAAAATTAAGTTTATGGACAGTCTAGTTTAGTGTAGAACTGAATTTCAAGTTAAAATCAAATAACGATCAGGGGTGGCGTCAAAATGCATGGAGTTGACATTCTCCTGTATTTATAGTGGTAGAGGACAATCGCAAAAATATGAAAATTTTAATTTTGAAGTACACTTGGGCAATGCTACATAATTGCCGAAGCAGGCCTTCATATGACAACCATATTTACATTAGTGTGACGCGCATTATGATTTGTTTATGTGACTATGTGACTATGCGTTGTCAATCTCTTTTCCCCATTTGAGCTTAGTGCTATGAATCATGACTCTTCACTTTTAGCGACCGAGCGAAGCATTCCCCTTTTGGTAGAAACTTGCGATCTGGATCAGTTTGCATTGTTTCCCAGTGAGCATGGAGGCGGAGTGACAATTTCAAACGATGAAATATTGCAGCTGTCTTGTTCTTATTCGAAGTTATACGCGACTTACATTTTTCGTTTGTCAGCACAGTTGGAAAGCCAATTTGATATTGCGGCACCAGCAGCCAGCTTGCTTGCAAGAAGCGCCTTGGTGCCTTTGATTCATTGCTTTATGGATCGTCTAGTTCGAGTAAAAAAGGCAATTGACTGCGCGCCCGGACAATTGACCACCCCTCGTCAGGAATTGTTTCCAGCCACAGATACAATCGAAGCTTTTGAAGGAGCTTCTGTAGCAAATCCTGCTTTTAACCAATCGATGGTTTGGTTTGTAGGGCGAGTATGGCAGCTTCCTGAATCCGACCCTGCGCTAGAACATTCACCGTTCGAGGCTCAATTTGGATTTAAAAATAATATGTTTCGTTTGTATCCAAGATCACCTTGGAAGTTGGTCAAAAGGTTTTGGCATACATTATTGACATTATTGCCGGCTTCACGTTTCCCAACTTTATCTATGGCAAATGCGACAGGTGCATTTCTTGTGCGTGGCTTTTATTTCAGTTATCTAAAAGATGTCAGTGCAAAGTGGTCTCTAGTAGCAAATACACCCGACGAATTATATAGAGAAAGTTTATTTTCAGAGGCATTTATTCACAACGCTGAGCTGGATGAATTTTTGAAAAATCTAGGGTTGAACTCATTAGAGCAGGAACGAACCAGAAAGTTACTAAGTGAATTTCTGAGAATTTACTACCCGTCAAATCTTCTCGAGGCAATTCCAGAAAATATGCAGCAGGCATTGAAAGTGCTGCAACCCTTCAAAAAAACAGCTCTCTTTACCTCAGGTGGGCAAACTACTCGAGATAGTTATATGGTAGCGGCAGCAAAACAAATGGGCCTAACTATCGTTGGCCATCAGCATGGCGGACAATACGGCTACATCAATGATATAAGTCCGTTTCTAGAGCTTGAATACCCTGGACTTGATCAATTCGTTAGTTGGGGGTGGACACGTCTTCCAGATCATCCTGTGTTAACAGGGCTCTCAGTCATTAAGTTGCCAAGTCCTTGGCTGAGTGAACGCAAACGTTATTGGAAAGGGTTGGCTTTTGGTGAAGCTAGAGAGTGCGATTTTCTACTGATGTCCAATATGGTAAAGCGCTTTCCTGCGGCACCGGTTGGTGCGTCAACCTTGCGTATCGACCTTGTTCAAGAGTTTGCAAAATCACTAAAGGATCTTGTTCTCAAAGTAACAAAAAACAACTTAAGTATTATTCACAAGCCTTACAATCCAACAACAGTCAAATTGCTGTCAAAAACCATGGAAGAATTAAAAACGATTGGTGGAAGGCTATACTATTGTGAACAACAATTAGATAAAGGTTTAACTTATGAACTGTTAAAGCGGTGCAGTGTTGTGTTGTGGGATCATCCAGGCACAGGACTTTTGGAATGTCTCTCATCAAAGATACCTACGATGGTTTACTGGCCGCGAATACACAGTCAAGAAGAGGCTTGGCTTAAAGCACTATTTTTGGAGCTTGAGCAGGCGGGCATCGTTCATCGTGATGTTGAGAGTCTTACTGAAGAAATGCAACGTTTCAAACTTTCACCGGCTGCCTGGATGCATGACGTTAAAAGGGTTTCGTTAGTTAACCGTTTTTGTCGAGAGTTTGCATGGACGAGTAGCGAGTGGCCAGAGTACTGGCGGCGTTATCTTGATGGACTGCCGGGCGATAATAATGACCCAGATACATGTCATCCGTCCGACAAGTGAATAAACTTTTATTTTCGGAAATTGACACCTTATGTACAAACCACATTAATTAACTAAATCCTGTAGGCTACAATGAAAATCCGTGGTATTACCTTAGCGCGAGTGGGCGCTAAGTCTGTTCCTCGCAAGAACATTCGTCTGATTCTCTGCACTCCTTATGACAATGCTCGTGAGAATATTGAAACAGTTTAAAAATGATATATTTAGTACTAAAGATTGATTGATAATAAACTATTAGGCAACAAGGACTATTAATAGATGAAAAATATTTTATGTATAACTCCTGTGAAGCATCTAAATGGAGTTTTTGAGAGTTTTGGGCATTATGGTGAGGTTGTTTATGAGCCCAATTTAAGTAAGGACGAGCTTAGGCAGCTTCTAGGCAGCTCATTTATAGATCGAATATTTACAAATCCTAATAAGCAAGGCTTTATTTTGGACGAATCAGTCCTTGCTGGTTCGTCAGTTAAAATAATAAATACCTGCTCTACAGGGACAAACCATATCGACATGGAATACTGCTTAAAGAATGACATTAAGGTGTGGGCGCTGACTAAGGATATGGAGCTAATAAATGAATTGCCATCCACCTCAGAGCTTGCCTTTGGATTAATGTGTAGTTTGTTTAGAAAAATAGACGCTGGTTTTACTGATGTTAAAAACGGCAGATGGGACTATGAGCCATTTATGGGTAAGCAGATTAAAGGTTCATCGATAGGTATCATAGGTTTTGGTAGGCTAGGCAAGATCATGAAAAAATTCTGTGAGGCATTTGACATGAGAGTAAATATTTATGACCCCTATGAGGGCTATCATGATCTTAATGGCCTACTGCTGAATTCAGAGGTTATTTCACTGCATGTCCATGTTACTGAAGAAACCAGAGATATTGTAGATGATGATTTTTTAGCCAGAATGCAAAAAGGTAGCTATCTAGTAAATACGTCTCGCGGTGAATTGGTTGATGAGAATGCGATAATAAATTCAATAAAGCGTGGGCATCTTAATGGTTATGCAACTGACGTTATTCGTGATGAATTCGGGGACTGTCGGTCTAGTAAGTTAGTGGCATATTCCAAAGTCAATAGTAATGTTCTTATTACTCCTCACGTTGGTGGAATGACGTGGGAGGGGCAGACAAAAGCTTATAAATGGGCGATTAATAAATTTAAGGAGACTGTATAAAATGACTATCGAAATTTGTGCGCTTGCTATAATTCCAGCAAAAACTGATTCAAAAAGAGTGAAGCGGAAAAACCTTAGATTGATTGATGGAAAAACATTAGTTGAGCATGCTATAGAATATGCACAGAATGCTAATCTTGTTAAGTATATTATAGTGACGACAGAGTCAGATGAGGTTAAAGAAATTGCGGAAAAATTTGATAACGTTTTGGTGTACTCGAGAGATGAGCAATACATGGGTGAAAGAGAAGTTGCTGATGTGTATGTTAACGTTCTCCAGAGAGACTTAAAGGCGTATGGCAATGAAAAAATAGCATTAGAAATAACTCATGTGGTAGGTGTCCAGCCAGATCATCCGGATAGAACATCTCTGCTGGATGACCTTTTAACTTACGCTGTTGATAATAAGTACGATGACCTGTTTACAGTAGACTCACAAGGCACTCGAAATGGTGCAGTTAGAATTACAAAAAAAGAATTTGTAGTATCTGGCACTATGAGTCGAAGGGTAGGAAGCTTTTTAGATAATTGTACCAATATTCATAGTGAGCAAGATATCTTGGATGCTGAAGGTAATCTAGACAGAATGAACAAAAATAGAGGTGGCTAAAGTGAATGAATATATACAAACACTTGTTGACCAAGGTAAGTTAGATTTAGTACTTCAAAAAAATCGTTGGAATTTTGGCGACTCTCCATACATTATCTCTGGGCCATGCTCAGTAGAGTCCGAGGAGATGATTGTCGACTGGGGCGTCAAATTAAAAGCTCTAGGCGTGAATGCTCTGAGAGGAGGTGCGTTCAAACCATGCACATATCCAGTTAAAAAAGCAATTGGTAGCTGGAAGGAAGGTTTAAGAGAAGACGGCCTTAGATTTTTGATTTCAGCCAGAGAAGAAAGTGGGCTTCCTATAGTTTCAGAGATCATGGATGCGCGGCAAATCAATCAACTTTCAATGGATGCAATTGATATCATTCAAGTCGGCACGCGGAATTTCCAGAACTATTCGTTATTGGACGAATTAGGCAAGCTTGATAAAGTAATTCTTTTAAAGAGAGGCACTTGGGGGACTATTGACGAGATTTTGGGAGCGGTAGAAAGAATATTGGCTGGTGGTAATCAGAAAGTTGCGATATGTCTCCGCGGAGTAGTCGGGATGCCTTCCTATAGACATGTATTTCCATCTACACGATGGGCACCAGATTTAATGATGATTCCAGCCTTGAAAGAACTATGCGATATACCTATAATCTATGACCCAAGTCACTCAACCGGCTACAGGAATTTTGTGGCCCCTATTTCAAAGGCTGCGCTAGCATTAGGAGTAGACGGTTTAACAATAGAGTCCCACCCAAACCCTGTGGAATCTATAAGTGATCCAGATCAAGCTATTTCAATAGAAACTTTAGAATCGATATTAAAAAGCATATGAACGATAAATTCTCAGTAATCATCAGGTGTAAAAACGAAGAGCGTTGGATTGGCCACACAATCCAGTCTGTAATAGACTTTATTCCAGTTAATGAGATTATTATTGTTGATAATTCGAGTGAGGATGATTCTTTAGACATAGTTAAGAGTTTTCGAAAAGACCCGGATCTTAACGGCAATAGCGAATATTACACAGATATAAATATTGTTAATATTAGTTCTTATACTCCAGGATATGCCCTCAATTTAGGGATTCAGAGTGCAAAATATGAAAATATAGTAATAATATCTAGTCATTGTGTAATCAAAAAATTTGACATTAGTGAAATTGTTTTAAACTTAGCGAAATACATAGGCATTTTTGGAAACCAAATACCTCTGTATCGCGGCAAAAGGATTAATAAAAGATATTTATGGAAACATTTTACTGACAGTCCGGTGGAAAATATGTATTCAGATATGGAAGAAAGGCACTTCTTTCACAATGGGGCATCGGTATTTACTAAGGAGTCGCTATTGAAATACGCCTTTAATGAAAATATTGTTGGTAAGGAAGATAGGTATTGGGCTAATCATGTCATTAAGCTAGGAGAGAACACGCTTTACGATCCTATTAATCTTGAAGTTGATCATCACTATACATCTAATGGAAACACTTGGAAGGGTGTTGGGTGAATTGAAATAATGCACCTGTGTTTTTGGTATTTGAAGCTTTATCTAATTGAGAAAAAGATCCAACACCTTGAGCCTGCAGAAAAGCAAAGGTTGCGACAAGAGTTGAGCGCTTCCGTGTTGGACGACTTAAAACAATGGCTTGATAAGAACGTGGCTATGGTGGTTAAAAAGTCACTGACACGCACTGCCATCGAATACGCCCTGAACCAATGGGATACACTCACAGGCTACTGTGATGATGGCCATTTAAACATCAGTAACGTGTTAGCAGAAAATGTCATCAGGCCCTTTGCTGTTGGTAGAAAAGCGTGGCTGTTTGCCGATACAACCCGAGGGGCAAATGCCAGTGCCACGTGTTATTCTATAATTGAAACAGCCAAAGCCAATAACCTTGAGCCCTATGCGTACATATTGCACACTCTCAACCACATTGGTGCAGCGGATACGCTAGAGAAAATAGAGGCATTATTGCCTTGGAATGTACCACAGGGTATTACGCAGAAGTAGGTGCTGATTTAAGGGCGCTTACCATGTACATGTGACGGAAGAGACCATTGGTATAATTGATGCAGCATGTTTTGCTCAAATGAAAAAAGATGTGTTATTTGTTAACACTTCACGTGGTGATCTCATAAATGAGCAGGATCTTGTCGAGTTTTTAGATGCCAATCCACGGGCACACGTTGCGACCGATGTGCTTGCAGATGAAATCCGTAATCGTCCCGGTAGTCCGCTTCTTTAATATGCGAGTAATAGTGATCGAGTGACCATTACACCGCATATCGGAGGCATGACACGCGAGGCCCAGGGGCACGCTGCCAAATGGCTTCATGATTTTTTTAACAGTAACGCAAAAAATAATTAAGGATGTGATTGTGAACTTGCAAAATTTATTTTTCTCATATAAAGATGATTTCATATTTGATCTCATGTCTATTGAAAACTTTAATAATAACGGTGCGAGAATGCGCTTCTGGTTTGAGCATGCGCGTAAGAACCTGGATTCGATAGAGGGTGATATCTTTGAGTTTGGGGTTTTTCGCGGTAACTCATTACTGGCCATGGCATTACTTCTGAAAAAGCTTGGTTCCGGGAAAAAGGTCTATGCATTTGATACTTTTTCTGGCTTCCCCGATTATTCAGCGTTGGATAATATAGAAATGTTTAAGAGCTTGTTTGAAGATGGAATAATCTCAAAAGCACATTATGAGAAACATAAAATTCTTATAAAGATGAAAAAGATAAAGGAGTCTTCAGGAGTATCGGTTTCAAATATCTCATCATCTGGCGATTTTTCAGAAAACTCACTTTTGGACCTGGAAAAAAAGATAGAGTTGCTGGATCTGGATAATATTGTGATCGTTAAGGGGAAGTTTGAAGATACTGTCCCCGCATTCTTTGCCAATACAGAGCATCAGATATTTTCTGCAAATATAGATTGTGACTTGTATGACGGTTACAAAACTGTGTTGCCATATATATGGAAGAACCTTTCTGTGGGTGGTTATGTCCATTTAGATGAATATTACTCACTCAAATTTCCTGGTGCCCGGATAGCATGCGACGAATTTTTCAAAGAAGTTGGTGTGGCACCGGTAATGAATGAAGTGCCGGATACAGAGTTTGAAAGATGGTATTTTACCAAACATTAAGATGACTAGAATAAATATAGGTATAAATAATGACAGGTAAGATACTTTTCGAGGCGAAGATCAGTATTTTGAAAAATATACTAAGTTCCGTACAGCCACACATGATAATTGTATAGCTTGTGGGGTAATCCCCCGAAAATAACATGAGTTAAAAGTAGAATTTTCTATACAGACTATTGGACGGGTTATAACGTGTTTGATATTTCTGAGTTTAAACACTATCGAATTAACCACACAAAGCTGTTTGCAGACAAACATAATCACATCAATGGGTTACAAATAATAATGCCTAGTTATCTAGGTCCGCCCCTTGATTAATTTAATAATACTTCATTCCACTAATGATTTACAAATATGAATATTTTTTCTTTGCATGTGCGCAACCTCGTGAAATTAATTCATGAATTAGGTGTTAAGCGATATCAGGTCACCCTTCTGTTGGTTACTTATTATTCTTTTACTGTTGTGGGCGCCCTTCTTGAGGGTATAAGCATGATGATGCTTATCGCAGCATTTACTGGGGGTGTAGAGATATTGGCTAACTCAGGTCTTCCGGTATTTCTTCTAAACCCGTTGCAAGCAATACTGCGCGTAAATCAAATGTCAGATTTGATGTTCATTCTACTGTATTTATTTGGAGCTGCCTTGTTTATACGCTTTGGATTGTCTGTGTCCAATGGTGCCATGAGCGCAATCTTGAGTAGGAAAATTCAGGAGTCAGTGTTTTGTCATTATCTTCATGGTGATTGGGCGCATATGCGTAATTTCCGTGTTGGAGATGCGGTTGGTACCAATACGCAAGAATCCATGGTTGTAGCTAAGTATATGTTATCTGCAGTGTCTACAATATACTTCCTTTTGGGAGCAATTGTGATGGGTGGCTTAGCACTGCTTGTAAGTACAGGGGTGACGCTCATGCTCGGTATTATTGCTTTGCCGTCACTGCTATTAATGCTAAAAGTTTTTTCTGTTCAGGCACGCATGTCGCGTAGATCAGCAGAATTACGGAATATTTTTTCGAGTGACATTACAGACCGATATAATGGATTGCTACAAGTTCAGGTAGACAATAATTTCGAATATCACCTTGATAAAGGGTTGCATACCCAAGGTGAATTGATGGGCTTGGAATATAAAATTGGCGTATGTCAGGCGTTCATTGGCTCATTTAATCTCCTATTGATTTTTATGTCGTTGCTGGGTTTTTCACTGTGGTTGAATTTTAACGAAGGCTCACATATACCCGAATTGGGATTGATCGCCAGTGTAGGAGTCCTGGGCTTAAAACTGGCACTTCAGCTTAATGGCGCTGTTGGAGCAATCGGAAATCTATCGCGTCTTTCTGGAAGCATCTTTCCTGTATTGGAAGCTATGTCAGTACCTGCGATCCGTCAGCGCAAGGAAATTTTTGAACCAATAGTGGGTGTAGAAGCGAATTCAATTTCCTACGCTTATGGTGAACAAGTTGTTATCAATGATGTAACACTGTCGGCTCAAAGAAAAAGACCGCTAGTCCTTTGCGGTCGATCGGGAAAAGGAAAAACAACGCTTGCAAATGTACTTTCAGGTTTGTATTTTCCTGAAAACGGGGATGTATTTTATGTTGGTGAATCTGGAGAGCGATATTCTGGGGCGCATTACTCCGCAAAAGTGGGATTCGTCACTCAAGATATTTATTTATTTAAAGGAACACTTAGAGAAAACCTCACTGCTGGTAGAAGCTGCACTGATGTAGATATATGGAGCGTTCTGGATCTGGTTGACGCCACACATTTTGTTCAACAACTTGGCGGACTTGATTTAGAGGGCGCTGAGGCAGGCCGCTCCCTTTCTGGTGGTCAGCGCCGTCGGCTGGGTATTGCTAGGGTACTGCTCTCGGGGGCAGATATTCTCATATTTGATGAAGTAACAGCAGGCCTCGATCATTCAAACAAGCTTGCTGTGCTAG
>MDTF01003744.1_pt1 | contig 10837 bp, 9 predicted proteins | sample 811191 | NCBI WGS metagenome assembly MDTF01 (sample SAMN05326649, study PRJNA326480) | marine metagenome | isolation source: seawater | place: Southern Ocean | collected 2011
CGCCTTCTCTTCCACTGGAATTATTGGACTATCCTTCTTTATATTTTTTTCTTTTGTAATATCTTTAAGGGTCATAAAATTATTTTTCTCAAAAAAAATTAATGACCCGCTAGTTCGATTATCATTTTTTATTATAATAATTGTGTTAGTAAGATCATTGATAGAAAGTTCTTATGCTGTATTTGGTGTAGATTTTATGTTATTTAATATAAGTTTTTGTCTACTAAATAAGTATAATAACACTCGAATGTAATGAACTTTGTAGATTACTCCTTATTTATCTTTATCATAATTAATGTTTTATTTATTGCTAATTTTGATAAAATCAAATTTCTTCATTATATTTTAGATAAACCAGATAAAGAAAAAAAACTTCACCAAAAGCAAATGCCTTTAGCAGGTGGAATCATCTTAATTATTAATATTTTACTATATTTCATAATTTCAAATATAAATGAGCAGTATATTTCAACAGAAATATTTTTTGATGATATATTTGACTTGTATATCTTTATTTTTACTTCTCTTATTATTTTTTGTATTGGCTTATTTGATGATAAATACAATTTATCACCTAATTATAAATTTCTATTTTTATTTATAGTTATATTTATAGCATTAACTTTTGATGACAACCTCATTATAACTACAATTAAAATTTCTTTTTTTGATAAAGTAATCAATTTAAATCAATTTAGTTTACTTTTTACGTGTTTTTGTTTCTTAGTATTTTTAAATGCTTTTAATATGTTTGATGGAATAAATCTTCAAGCTAGCTTTTATTCTATTATCATTTTAATATTTGTTACAATTATGTACGTAAATTCTTTATTTATCAAGATTTTGCTAATTTTTTTGATTTGTTATTCTTTTCTAAATTATAAAAATAAATCTTTTTTAGGTGATAATGGCTCATTATTAATAGCTTTTTTGATTGGATACATATTTATCAAACTATATAATAATGAAAGAATAATATTTGTTGATGAGGTATTTATTTATATGATAATACCTGGACTTGATTTAATCAGACTGGTATTTAAAAGAATCATAAATAAGAAGAACCCTTTGCGAGGAGACCGAAATCATTTACATCACTTAATAAGCACAAAATTTTCCCTTAATAAAAGTATAATAATTGTTCAATTTTTAATCATATTACCCTTAATTCTGATGTATCTGGATATTGAGTTAATCTATATTATTTTAACAACAATCTGTTGTTATATTTTACTTATATATAAGGTAAAAAAAATAACCTAGTTTATTTTTCAAAAGGCATAACTTTTTTAATATAATATTCACAATATTTTTTTAAACCTTTTTTCATAGTAAGGCTTGCTCTCCATCCTAATTTTTTAATTATACTTGAGTCAACTTGCCTTCTTTTAACTCCATCTGGATATTTTTTATTAAAAAAAATTTTTCCCTCATATTCAGTAATTTTTTTTATCATCATGGCTAATTCTTTTATAGAAAATTGTTCTCCACTTCCAATATTAATATAATCTTTTTTAATTTTATTTTTTAATAAAAATAAAATGGCATTTGCTAGGTCATCTACATTTAAAAATTCTCTCTTAGCTTTTCCAGAGCCCCAAATTTCAACAGATTTAAATTTTTTAATTTTTGCTAAAGTAAATTTTTTAACTAAAGCAGGCAATACATGGCTTGATTTAAGGTTAAAGTTATCACCTTCCCCATAAAGGTTGGCTGGCTGAATTGAAATAAAATTTTTATTGTGTTTTTGTTTAAGGTATTGACAATACTTAAGGCATACAATCTTTGCTATAGCATATCCTTCATTTGATTTTTCAAGCTGTGAAGATAGCAATGAATCTTCACTAATGGGTTGCCTTACATTTTTTGGGTAAATACAGGCTGAACCTAAATTAATAAATTTTTTTACGTTATGATTTAAACTTGAATTAATTAAATTCAGTCCAATTATAGTATTAATATACAAATAATCAGATTGATAAGTGCTGTTATCTAGAATTCCGCCTACTCTCCCTGCAGCATTGATTACAATTTCTGGTTTATTTTTCTTAAACCATTTCTCAACTTCTTTTTGATTTGTAAAATCAAGATTTTTTCTATTACATTCAATTATTTTGAAAGATTTTTTTTTTTTTATAAGTTTGTAGATGGATCTACCAACCATTCCATCTTGACCTGCAATTAAAATTTTTTTTTTCAATTATTTTATAATTTTTTTTTTACCATCAACATATCATGGTTCATCATTTCTTTAATCAAAGTATCAATAGAGGTTTTTGCTTTCCAAAGAAGAATTCTTTTTGATTTAGATGAATCTCCAATAAGGTTATTAACTTCATTTGGTCTAAAATATTTTTTATCTATTTTTATTACTTTCATATTATTTTTAAGGTTGGGGTATTTTTCTTTATCAAAACTTATTATTTTAGCAGTTTCATGCAGTCCTTTTCCACTCCATTTTATTTTTATACCCATGTATTTAAAACACCTTTCGACAAAAAATTTTACGGAATATTGTTTTCCAGTAGCTACAATAAAATCATCTGGTTTCTTATGCTGAATAATTTTCCAACACATCTCCACATAATCAGAGGCATGACCCCAATCTCTTAAAGAATAAATATTTCCTAAATATAAACACTTTTCAGATCCTTGAATTATTTTGCTTATTCCAATGGTTATTTTTCGTGTTACAAAAGTTTCACCTCTTCTAGGTGACTCATGATTAAACAAGATCCCATTAGATGCAAAAATACCGTAAGATTCTCTATAGTTTTTTGTAATCCAATATGCAAATAATTTCGATGTAGCGTAAGGGCTTTTAGGATAAAACTTAGTTTTTTCGGATTGTTTTTTATCTTGTATTTCACCAAATAGTTCTGAAGTTGATGCTTGATAAAACTTAGTTTTAGACTCCAAACCAGCAGATCTTATTGCTTCTAAAATATTTAATGTTCCAATTGCATTAACTTGGGCTGTGTAGGCTGGCAATTCAAAACTAACACCAACATGACTTTGTGCTGCTAGATTATAAATTTCATCTGGCTTAATTTTGTTGATTATATTTGTAACAGAATTAGAATCTGTTAAATCACCATATATAAGAGAAAATTTTTTTTTAAATTTTTTATCTGAATATATATGATTAATCCTATCAGTATTAAAAGAAGAAGATTTTCTTTTAATACCATAAACAATGTAGTTTTTTTTAAGCAGGTACTCTGATAAATAAGAGCCATCTTGCCCAGTAACACCTGTAATAAGAGCTTTTTTAACTTTCATAATACTAACAAAATTATTAATATATTAATAAAAATATTTATACAATATTAAATTCATGAAAATTACAATAATAACCGTCACACTAAATAGTGAAGGAACAATTAGAGATACATTAAACTCAGTCTTATCACAGACATACAAAAATATAGATCACATAATTGTTGATGGTGGATCAAAAGATAAAACAATAGATATAATTAAAAAATATCCAAACAAAAATAAAAGATTATACCACTTACCTAAATCTGGAATTTATGAAGCAATTAATTTTGGAATTAAAAAATCAAATATGTCTTTTATTACAATATTAAATTCAGATGATTTTTTTCAATCTAATGACTCAGTTTTAAAAATGGTAAAAAGTATTAAATTAAATAAGAATATTTCAATTTTCTTTAGTAATGTGGTTTATATTAAAGATAATAATTTCATTAATATTGAAAGATTATTTAGCTCTCAAAATTTTAGAAGATGGCATTTATCTCTTGGATTAATGCCTGCGCATCCAGGTTCATTTATAGATAAAAGGATATATGAAAAATATGGTTTATATAAAAAAGATTTTAAAATAGCCTCTGATTTTGATTTTTTCTTAAGAACTCTTTATATTAGCAATGTTAAATTTAAAAATATAGATATGACTTCTGTCAGAATGAGACTAGGAGGAATATCTAGCAAGAATATCTGGAGTTATATATTATCAACCAAAGAAATTTTAGAATCTTTTAAAATAAATAAAATTAAGAAATTTAAAATAATTATATTTTTAAGATTTTTATTTAAAATTAAACAACTTTATTTTTATAATAAAAATAAGATTAATAAAACTTTCAAAAATTATAGAATTCATTTTGATAATAATATAATAAAACATAAAAGCTTTATCTTAATTAACAAATTGAATAAAATTCCCTTTAAAAAAAACTTTATTTTATCTGCAATGAATCTTGCTTTCTTGGGTTACTTTATAAAAAAAGAGGTTACATTTCACGAGAATCAGTATCATTGGCTAGATGGCGTCTGGGCCAAAAGATACATTAATATTAAAAAAAAACCAGGAAGAGAATTGGTTGATAAATTAAAAATTCCCCCCAACATTAAAACTGTATGTGTTGTTGGAAATATTACCAAAAGAACCACTATATATTTAAAAAAAAAATTCAAAAAGAAAGTAGTAAATATAAAACTTCCTTATGCTTCAATATCTGTTTTAAAAAAAAAAAAAATTAAATTACCAAAAAGTTCATTGATCTTCATAACTTTACCAACACCAAAGCAGGAACAATTAGCCTATAGTTTAGCTAAAAAAAATAAAAGTTATAAAATCATTTGTATAGGTGCATCATTAGCAATAGCTTCGGGAGAAGAAAAAACAGTTCCTAATTTTTTATCAAATTATGAATTTATTTGGAGATTAAGAACTGATACTTTTAGAAGAATAAAAAGATTAATAGAAAGTTTATTTTTTTATATTAAGGGCAGTATCATTCATAATAAATATGACAAAATTTACTTTAGAGAAATTGACTAAAGAAAGAGTACACGTATGGGCTAGTGACTACTCTAAAAATACTGGAGAAGGAAAGCTTGCAAGACTTTTTATAGAAGACTTAAAGAAAAAACAAAATTTAATCATCAAGATTAACAAAAAAACTAATTATGCAAATTATCGTTATATATATCCATTTATTGGAATTTTATACTGTTGGAAGCATTTTTTATGCGGTAAAAAAATTGGCTATTTAAATTATTTGCCTTTATGGAATTTTTTAATTTTTATATTATTGCCACCTAATACTATATTGGGTCCAATTACAGGTGGTGCCAAATTTTCAAAATATAATAAAATAAATTTTTATTTTAGAAGATTTTGCTTTCCAATTTTTTATAAAATCAGTCAACACTTTTTATTAATTAGATCAAGTGAAATTATTTTTTCTACAGATTTATTAAAGGAGTATCTTTCCAAAAAAATATTAAACAAAAGTCAATTAAATTTTGTAATAAACCAAATATCTATTCAAAAAAATTTAAAATATAAAAAAAATATAGATTTTTTATTATATTACCGAAAACATAAAAATAAAAAAAGTTTTTTCCCTTATGAGTTTGTTAAAAAAATAGCATTGGCAAAATATAAAATTTTTGTCGTTGGGGATAAACTTGAAATCAAAAATATAAAAAATTTAGGTTTTTTAAAAAATATAAATATTAAAAAACTTCAACTTCGATCAAAATTTACATTGGCATCAGGTGAAAATATATATAGTTTTTTTACTATTGAATGTTTATCCAATGGTGTAACAATTCTCATAGATAAAAAATATAAAAAACAAATTAAATTTTTTAAAAATAAATTTTTAACCATAGACTTTATTAAACTAAATGAATTTTCAAATTTTAAATAAATATAACTCTATATGAAGATAGTTCTTGGAATAAATGCTTATCATGCTGATGCTTCAGCTTGTATTTTAATAGATGGCAAATTAATAGCTGCAATTGAAGAAGAAAGGATTAATAGAAAAAAACATTTTTCTGGTTATCCAGATGAATCTATTAAAGAATGCCTAAAAATTGCTGGTATAAATGATTTTGAAATAACCGATGTTGCTTTTAATACAAAGCCTTTAAGCAATCTTATCCCTAAATTAAATTTTTTTTTAAAAAATTTATTATCTAATAAAAATTATTTAAAAGATAAAATCAAAAAAAAAACTTTTATAAAACAACATTTAATTAAAAATTTTAAATTAAATAAAAATATAAAATTTCACTATATAGAACATCACCTTGCGCATATTGCCTCTGCTTTTTATCCCTCCGGGTTTAATGATGCTATTGGATTATCAATTGATGGTTCAGGAGACTTTACCACTCTTGCTATTGCAGAGTGTAATCAGGATAGAATTAAGATTAAAGACAAAGTATATTTTCCTGACTCTTTAGGAATATTTTATCATGGCATGACTCAGTTTTTAGGTTATCAAAACTATGGTGATGAATACAAGATAATGGGCTTAGCTGCTTACGGAGAACCAAAATATTTTTATAAAATAAAAGATAATTTATTTATTGAGAATAAAAGTAAATTATTTGAACTCAATTTAAATTATTTTAACCATCAAAAAACTAATTTTAGATATATTGCTGATGCGAAACTATCGATTGGTCAAATTTATAACTCTAATCTTTTAAAATTGTTCTCAACAGAATTAAAAAATAAACAATCTACAGAACAATTTAATAAAGACTTTGCTTCATCTGTACAAAAGGTTTATGAGTTCTTTTTTAAAAAAATAATACAACAATTAGTATCCACAAAATTTTCTAATAATTTGGTATTTGCAGGTGGTTGTGCACTAAATTCTTCAGCTAATAGGATATTAACAGACAATAATGGATTATTTGATAAAATTTACATACCTTTTGCACCAGGTGATAATGGTGGTGCTTTAGGTGCTGCTTTTATTGTTTCTTCAAAATATCATAACAAGATTGAAAATGTAAAAACACCTTATTTAGGTCGAGATTTTAATAATTCAGAAATAATTGATTTTCTTAAAAGTGAATCCTCTCTTAAAAAATTTACCTATGAGTACTTCGAAAGTGACGATCTATTATATAAATTTGCTACAAAATTGATTTCTGAGGGAAATGTCATTGGTTGGTTTCAAGGAAAAATGGAATTTGGTCCTAGGGCTTTAGGTAATCGCTCTATTTTAGCTGACCCAAGAAACCCCAATATGAAAAATATAATTAATATGAAAATTAAAAGAAGAGAGTCTTTTAGGCCATTTGCTACTTCAGTATTAAAAGAATTTCAAGACATTTGGTTTAACAGTAATTTTACTAACCCTTATATGTCTTCTTTAGCAGAAGTTAAAAATGAAAAAAAAAATTTAATACCTGCTGTTACACATATAGATGGTACAGCTAGACTACAAAGTGTAGATTTTGATACTAACTATCGTTATGCAACTTTAATCAGTTATTTTAATTCACTCACAGGTGTTCCTATTCTTTTAAATACCTCATTTAATGAAAACGAACCAATTGTGATGACTCCAAAACAGGCCACTGCATGTCTACTAAGAACAGATATGGATGCTTTATTTATTAATAATTATTTAATTAAAAAAGTTTAATTATTTATATATTTAGAGTTTTTAAAGATTCTTTTACAGTATTTTCCCATGTATATTTTTTATGCTGTATTCTCCCAGCCGTAATAAGATTATTTCTAAAATCACACTCTAATAAAATTTTGCTCATAATTTTTTTTATTTCTAGATCATTATCAGGATTAAAATATGTAGCTCCCTTCTCATTAATTTCAGGTAATGCTGAACAATCTGAAATCATTACTGGGCATCCCTGGGACATCGCTTCTAATGATGTTAAACCAAATACCTCACAATAAGATGAAAATATATAGAATTTAGCTTTTTTATATAAGTTAACTAAATAATTATTATTAAGATTATGTAAAAATATAATTTCCCCTTCATCAAAATTTTTATCTACGAATTTTTCTATCTCAAGAAAATACTCATGATCTAATATTTGCATAACAAATACTAGTTTTAAGCTTGAGTGATTATCTTTTTTTAGTAATTTAAAAGCTTTTAATAAAGTAATTATATCGTGATATTTCACACATGATAGAACTGAAATAATATAGTCTTCATAATTGAAATTTTCTATATAATGGTCATTTATAGATTCACTTAAATATTTACTATCTATCCCTAAATATATAACTTTAATTTTATTTTCATTTATTTTTAATATTTTGACTAACTCACTTTTAGCAAAATTAGAGTCTACAATCAAAATATCACTAGCAAATATTGATTTTTCCATAATAAATTTTGTCAAAATATTTCTAAATTTATTGCCAGGCATACTGTTAAAAAAAACCCATGGTAAATTTGAATGTAAAGCTAAAATAAATTTTATATTTAATATTTTCAAAAATACTGGTCCAAAATTCATTGGAGAATATAGTTGTTTCACCTTTAGTAATTTTAATTCAAATGGTAATAGGAATTGCATCCATAAAATTCTAAAAAAAATATTTTCTAAAAAATTTGGTTTAATTATATATTGAATATTACTATTATTGAAATGTTTGAGATCCTCGTTAAAACTTTTATTTACAAAAATATATATTTTTTTTTTTAATTTTTCCTTATTTAAATAATTACAAAAATTCAGATTGTATGTTCGGGTACCGCTACCCAAACTAGTCCCCACCATATCTATTGCTAATGTCATTTTATTTATTTTTAAAATATTTTTTATACCAATTAAATAAATCTGGTAGAGTATTTAAAAACTTAAATTTTGGTTTCCACCCCAAGTAACTATTTAGCTTGTCGTAATCCATATATTGAGCAACAAGTTCTCCAGATGTTTTATTTTTGTGCATTTTTTTAAAAATTTCTTTTAACTCTTTATTTTTTCTTCCGTGTATAAATATTTCTTTAATAATATCTTTTATTTTATGTCTTATATTTGTGCCTGCATTAAACACTTCTCCAGAAAATTTTTTGGGATTTTTATATAGGTTTTCTGCTAAAAGTTTGTACAAATTAACAATATCGTCAATATAGACAAAATCTCTAATAGATTCGCCATTACTTCTAATTATAAATTTATTTTTAGTTATGCAACTTTTAATGGCATCTGGTATTAGTGCTGTAAAATTTAATTGTCCTGGTCCATAAATATTAGCAAAACGTGTTATTAATATTGGTAATTTAAATAATTTAGTAGCATAAGTCTTAGCAATCATGTCAGCACAGGCTTTTGAAGTATCGTATGGATATTCTGCTTTAAGTTCGTAATTTTCTTTATAAGGTAATTTATTTTCAGGGTAATGACCATATGCCTTATCAGAAGAAGCAACTACAACAGCCTTTATTTCACTCTTATATTCTCTAATAACTTCTAACAATGTGTACGTACCTCTAACATTTGTTTCCCATGTAAGATATGGATATCTTTTAGCAGATCCTACTTCCACTTGTGCTGCTAAGTGAAAACATATTTCGATTCTATACTTTAAAAATACAGATTTTAGTAATTCTTTATCAGTGATGTCTCCAAATATTAAATTAACTTTTTTATCAATCTTTTCATAATATAATAAGCTATCTTTTTTTTTACTTTTAGTAATGCCAATGACATTAGCTCCACATTTTTCTAAATTTTTTGCTAAGTTTGAACCAACAAAACCAGCTATACCTGTAATAAAAATATTTTTATTTTTCCAAAAATTTTTTTTCATTAATTAAATTTACTAATTTGTTGTTTTGCAATTTCTAGTTCACTTACAGTATTTATTGTTATATGTTTTCCTGTATGCTTATAAGCCTTCATCAATTTATTTTTAGATAAAAATGTTAATAATTCTTTAAACTGATTGAATTTTTTAAAGTAATAAAATTTATCAAAAGAAAACATAAAATATCCTATATTAAACCAAATATCTAATATTGGTTTTTCCTTGAAATTTACTACTTCATTATTTTTTTTAATATCTAAAATTCCAAAGCTAGATTTTAATTGATATGAAGCAACTAATATCTTTTTTTTATTTTCTAAATAAAATTTTATGTACTTATTTAAATCAATATCAAGCATAGTGTCACCATAACATACTAAGAAATTATTATTTGAATACTTTGAAATTTTTTCCAATCTACCAATTATATCTGTGTTTAGACCTGTATAAATTGTTTTGATATTATGCTTTTTAAATTTTTTTTTTATAAGCTCATCTATTAGCTTATTTTTATAGCCTGTAGCTATTATAAAATTTTTGATTTTATAATTTAAAAAATGCTTAATTATATTTTCTAGAATGCTCTTGTCATTAATTTTAATTAAAGGTTTTGGCTGCGTTTTTGTGAGAGGCCTTAATCTCAAACCTTTACCACCACATAAAATTACAATGGTTAATTCTTTTTTAAATTTAACTATATCCATGTTATTTTTTTAAATATATCGAACAATACTCTTATAGTTGTAATTTAAAAAAGATATATCAAAAGTTCTTTAATAATCCAATTTTTATTAATATTTATATTAAAAACTTTAAATAATTTATTCTAGTTGTGTTAATATAGTTTTACTATGCACGCTAAATTAATATTAAAAGAAATTAGCAAAAACTTCCATAACAATAAAGATAAGTATTCTGTTCATAAAAAATTGACAGGACACTTTGAACAATTGTGCCATGATAAAAATTTTATACATGACGCAATACGTGGCTGTTTAAATACAAAAAATTTTTTCAATACTGCAAATAATCTTTTTTTTTACCTATTAGTTGAGGGTGATGTTATTATAGCAATTAATTTATTTCCCCCAATCTATGACAAGGCTAAAGATATTACTGTAGACAACATACATCATCATGGATGGAGGCTACTAACAACTGGAGTAATTTCTGGAAATGGATACGAGTCAATAAATTTTAAAAGAAAAAGTCATGAAGATATAGATGGTGATAAAGTAAAAATTAAAATTGATAAAATTTTTA
>MDTF01005634.1_pt1 | contig 10836 bp, 12 predicted proteins | sample 811191 | NCBI WGS metagenome assembly MDTF01 (sample SAMN05326649, study PRJNA326480) | marine metagenome | isolation source: seawater | place: Southern Ocean | collected 2011
CCTCTGGTCCCAAACCAGATGCGCTACCAGGCTGCGCTACGCCCCGATTGAGGTACTAATACATTAGATATTAATATTTACAAAGGATAAAGCGCATCAATAATAGGAAATTTATTAAAAAATCTGATATAAAAAGTTAAATGATCATTTCATGTATTAATTGTAATAAAAATTTTGATGTTAATTCAAGCCTAATACCCAGTAATGGCCGATTGATTGAATGTGGTAGCTGTAATCATAGATGGTTTTTTAAGAATGAACCAACTACAGATAATAACAAAATTTCTGATAAACCAATTATAGAGACTAAAAGTGAAGATACCAATAAATTTAAATTAAAAAATATTGATCTTTCATTAAATAAAGATGCTGAAGAACAAAACAAAAAAATAAATATTAAAAGTAGGACAAAATCTTATAAAAAAAATAATATTCTGAGTATTATTCTTGTATTTATAATTTCATTTATCTCTCTAATTATTTTAATTGATACCTTCAAATCTCCAATCAGTACACTAATACCAAATTTAGAATTAATACTTTATAGTTTATACGAAACTATTAAAGATATAACGTTATTTTTTAAAGACTTGATTTAGATCATGATTAAAAATTTATCAAAACCCTTTAAATGGTTTTTCCAATTAGAAGCAGCAAGTGGTTTAGTTTTATTAGTTGCTGCAATAATTGCCTTATTAATAAGTAATTCAAGTTTTAGTGAGTTCTATTTTCAAACACTTAAACAGTATTTATTTATAGGTATAAATAATTTTGGTATGAAAATGTCAGTTCATCACTGGATAAATGATGCTCTCATGGCAATTTTCTTTTTTTTTGTAACTTTGGAAATTAAACGAGAATTTATACAAGGCGAACTTTCTAATGTTAAAAAAGCTTTGTTACCAATCATTGCTGCCGTTGGTGGGATGCTAGTTCCTGCTCTTTTTTATGTATCTATAAATTATGGTAATTCAGAAACGTTAAATGGTTGGGCAATACCCTCGGCCACAGACATTGCTTTTTCATTGGGTATTCTTTCTTTACTTGGATCAAGAGTTCCTATTTCTTTAAAAATTTTTTTGACAGCATTAGCTATTATAGATGACCTTGGGGCCATACTGATAATAGCTTTTTTTTATTCAGGAAAACTAAGTTTTGCTTATTTATGTTTAATTTTAATTTCATATATCTTACTATTAATACTAAATAAATTTGATATTAAAAAATTTTTACCCTATCTTTTAATTGGTCTTTTTATGTGGTTCTTCACATATAAATCTGGAATTCACGCAACAATAGCAGGTGTTCTACTAGCAACAACAATACCTCATAGAAAAAAAGATAAAGACTTTTCTTTGCTAATTAAAATTGAACATTCTATTAGTCCTTATGTGGCATTTATGATTATGCCATTATTTGCGTTTGCAAATGCTGGTGTATCTTTAAATGGCTTAACTTTATCATCGTTACTTCAGCCTGTGCCACTGGGTATTCTGGCGGGTTTATTTTTTGGTAAGCAAATTGGAGTGATGTTATTTTCTTATATTGCAGTTAAGTTTAAGATAGCTCAAATGCCAGACAAGTCTAATTGGTTAATTTTATATGGTGTTTCAATATTAACAGGAATTGGTTTTACAATGAGTTTATTTGTAGGAAATTTAGCATTTGTTGATAATATACAGTACGATGATGGAGTAAAGATTGGAGTTTTGACTGGCTCCTTACTGTCAACCTTATTTGGGTATTTTTTACTATTACTTACTTCAAAAAAATAAATTATGACTAACATTGCTTCACTGATTTCATATATAGTTATAATAATGTTTTCTTTTTTTGGAAAAGTTGATGCTAAATATGATAAATTATTCTTTGATCTTAAGATTCAAGATATTAATGGTCAGGATCTTAATCTAAAAAAATTTTCAAACAAACCAATATTATTAGTTAATGTCGCAAGTAAATGTGGTTTTACAAATCAATATACTGACCTGCAGAGTCTTTATGAAAAATATTCAAATAGGGGTTTAGTAGTTATAGGAGTACCATCAAATCAATTCGGTGGTCAGGAACCAGGAAGTAATAAAGTGATAAAAGATTTTTGTGAAACTAATTTTAACATAACTTTCCCCATGACAAGTAAAACAGATGTACGTGGTGACAACGCGCATGAAATTTATTCATGGGCAAAAAAAAATTATGGGAAATCAACTGTACCCAAATGGAATTTTCACAAAATATTAATAAACAAAAATGGTAAAGTTCATGATACATTTAATTCATTTGTTAACCCCTTATCAGAAAAGATTATCAATGAAATTGAATCAATTTTATAAATCAAGTGTCATACCATCAAATCCAGGAACAACATTTTTAGGTAGTTTCATTTTTAATTTATCGTAATCAAAATCGCTATGCATGTTGGTTAAGACAGTTTTTTTTGGCTTAATTATTTGAATTAGTTCCAATACTTGATCTAGGTTAAAATGAGCAGAATGTGATCTTTGCCAGAGACAATCAATTACAAAGAAATCGAGTTTCTTCAACAAATTTAAATCTTTTTTGTAAAATAAACTAATATCTGGAGCATAAGCCAATTTGCCATTTATTAAATAACACAAACTTTTAATCTTCCCATGCTCAACAGGTATATTTTGAATTAAAATTTTTTGGTTTTTATTTTTAAAAATATGTTTTTTTTTTAAAATATTAAGTTTTAAAATTGATGGGTAACCATAAGTTGACTTAAAACAATAGTTAAATGTTGATATTAAATATTTTGATGTAAGAGTATTTGCATAAACTGGTAATTGCTTTTTATTGACTAAATAAAAAGGTCTAAGGTCATTAATACCATGAGTTTGATCCGCATGTTTGTGAGTATAGAAAACTTTACTTATAGAATGAATTTTATTTGAAATCATTTGTTGTCTCAAATCAGGAGAGGTATCAATTAGAATATTTTTATCATCAAATTTAATTAAAGCAGAACATCTAGTTCTAAAATTTTTAGAATTTTTCATATTACAATTTCCAGAAAAACCGTCGGCTCTAGGGACACCCATAGAACTGCCACAACCCAATATAATAAATTTAATAGACATCTACTTTTTATGAAAAATTAAAAAGATTATTAAAATTTTTAGTAGTCACACTGATTATTTCATCAGTTGTATTATCTTTAATAGAAGATAATTTTTCAATTGTATATTTTATAAAACTAGGCTCATTTTTTTTTCCTCTCATTGGAATAGGTGCCAAAAATGGACTATCAGTTTCAACTAATAACTTCTCTATCGGAATATTTTTAAATGTATTTTGTAATTCAAGACTATTTTTAAAAGTTATAATTCCACTAGCAGAAAAAAAGGCATTTAAAGACAGGAGTTTTTTAGAAAAAGCTGTTGAACCTGTAAAACAATGCATTAAAATTTTTAAATCATTATTTTTATAGGAACTTAGAATGTCATATGTCTCATTTTCAGCATTTCTAGAATGAACGATTAATGGTTTTTTCAATAAAATTGAAGCCTTAATATGTTCATTAAAACTATGAATTTGTCTTTCTTTATTACTATGATTATAAAAAAAATCTAATCCTGTCTCACCAACACCAATTATTTTTTCATTATCATCAACATTCTGAACAATAATATCTTTATTAACAACATTATTTTCTGTTTCATGTGGGTGTATTCCATACGTTCCAAAAATCATTGGATCTTTTTTAATCAAATCTTTAATTATTTCGAAACTTTTTAATGTAGTACAAATTGTTAAAAGTTTTTTTATACCTGCAATTTTTGATCTACTTAATATTAATTCTAAATTTTCTAATAATGGTTCATGGTCGAGATGACAATGTGAATCAATCATTTTTTTTTTCAATTTTTTTAAATAGAATATCAATTTTATTTATCTTATTGCCAGATTTTAAGTAATCATGTGTCCCTACTGAGTCAAAATCTATATCACTTTCTTTTATATCAAATATGCTGAGAGCTTTTATAATAGTATCTGGCATTATTGGATATAACAAAAAAGATATTTTTCTTATAATCTCAAGGGAAGTAAAAACAATTGTATTTAATCTTTTTTGATCATCTTTTTTTTTCCAAGGTTCTTGATCGTTAAAATATTTGTTTGCTTGAAATAATGAACTTACAATAAAGTTAATATAAAAATTAATATTTTGATTATCAATCGAGTCTCTAATATTGGTTAAATTATTCTTAAAATTATTCAACAGAACTAAATCTTCATGGTTAAATTTTTCGATAGTCGGAACTTTAGAAAAACAGTTTTTTTCAGCAAAAGAAGTAACTCTCTGACACAAGTTTCCATAGTTATTAGCTAAATCACTATTAATACAATCTTCTAATTTTTCTTGTGAAATATTTCCATCATTACCAAAGGACACTTCTTTTATTAAGTAGTATCTTAATGGGTCAAGACCATAAGTTTTTATTATATCGAGAGGATCAAGAATATTTCCTTTTGATTTTGACATTTTTTCATCGCCAGATAAAATCCAGCCATGCCCAAATATTTTTTCAGGTAAGGGAATATTAGCTGCCATTAAAAAAGCTGGCCAATAAACAGAATGGAATCTTAATATGTCTTTTCCAATCAAATGTACGGATGCAGGCCAAAATTTCTTAAATAAATTATCGTTTAAGTCAGGATAATTAAGGGCACTTATATAATTTGTTAATGCATCGAGCCAGACATAGATAACATGTTCGTCATTTTTTGGAACTTTTATCCCCCATGAAAATGTTTTTCTACTGATAGAGATATCTTTTAAGCCACTTTTTACAAAACTTACAACTTCATTCTTTCTAGATTGAGGAGATATAAAACTAGGAAATTTTTCATAATGTTTTAAGAGACTGTCTTGCCAACTCGATAGTTTAAAAAAATAAGACTCTTCTTCAATCCATTCAACTATTGATCCAGATTCTTTTGCTTTTTTAATATTATCATTTTCAAAGATTTCATCTTCTGTATAATAAGCTTCATCTGAAACAGAATACCAACCAGAATATTTAGATAAATAAATATTACCGTTCTTTTCTAATTCGCTCCAAAGATATTGTACGGTTTTTTTATGCCTTTCTTCAGTTGTTCTAATAAAATCAGTGTTCGATAAATTAAGAGTTACAGAAAGATCTCTAAAAGTTTGGCTAATTTCATCACAAAAATCTTGTGGATCAATATTTTTTTTCTCTGCAGCTCTTTGAATCTTTAAACCGTGTTCATCTGTGCCAGTAAGAAAATGAACATCATACCCATCTATTCGCTTAAATCTTGCAAAAAAATCTGCAATAATACTAGAATAAGCATGTCCCATATGCGGTTTAGCCGATGGATAGTAAATTGGAGTTGTTATATAAAAGTTTTTATCCATTTAATAGTTTTGACTTAAATTCCAAGAATAAAGTTTCCTCATCTAGGTTAAATTTTTCTGTATGATTAACTTTATTAATGAATGCATGATATGAATTCAGTAAAGAATATTTTGCTTTCGAATATTTATATTCTTTTAAAAAAAATAATTCAATAAAGTTAATTAGTAATTCTTTAATAATTCTATTTTTTTTGTAATAACCATTGTTAATTAATAAATCAAGAATATCTATTAAAGAGTTTTTCTTAAGATCTATTTTCTTTTCATGTGCAAAATTAACCAAATTAATTACTTCACCAGGTGTATTATAATAACTAATTAAATCATGGTTAATTAGGTTGAAAATATTTTCATTAAGTAAAAAATTAGAAATATTAATAGACTGATCAAAAGACAAATTAATATTAAATACTATGCATCTAGATTTTAAAGTAGACAAGATTTTTTTGCTGCTATCGTGAACAAGAAGAAAAAAAATATTTTCGTTTGGTTCCTCAACTATTTTTAATAAAGCATTAACGGAATTTTTATTAAGATGTTCAACATTGTTTATTAGGATAATTCTTGGCTGATTATTGAAACTTGATTTATTACTATATTTAATCATTTCTCTTATTTGTGAAATGTCTATATTTTTTTTTTCATCTAAAATATCAATTAAATAAAAATTAGGATGTGAATAATTTTGTATTAATTTATAGGATCTATTTTTACTATTAATAACAAAGTTATCTACGTCATATTTTAGATCTTCATCGGCCGAAAATATATAATTTATAATATGATATGCTAAAGTTGATTTACCTTGACCCTTTCTCCCAGAAAATAAAATTTTATTCGGCATAACATTTTTATTATACAGATCTGTAATCTGGTTAAAATAATTTTCTAAACCATAAAGTTTCGTGCTTTCTAAAGGATTCTTTTGCATCAATAAATTAAGTTATTAATTTTTTTCAAAATTATTTTTTTATTTTCTACAATATCTAAATTAGAATCAATTTTCATATATTTTTTTGGATTTTGTTTGAGGATTTTAAGAAAGCCTTTTTGAACCTTGTCATAGAAAATTCCCTTAAATTTATCATATCTATTAAGACTTTTTCTTTCTTTTAATCTTAAGAGCATATTTTTGGAGCTCACTAAGTTTAAAAAAGTAAAGTTTACATTAATATTTTTTAATAAAAAATTATTTATGCTTTTTATTAATTCAATATTCAATCCCATTCCATAGTGTTGATAGGCAATCGTTGAGTCACTAAACCTATCAATCAAAATTATTCTTTTTCCAATATTTTTTTTTATTAATTCAATATTTTCACTTCTAGCTGAAAAATATAACAATAAATCTGTTAGATTGTTAAAATTAGATTTATTATCCAAGATTAATCTTCTGATTTTTTCAGAGTTTTTACTCCCACCCGGTTCTCTAATCTTGATAAATCTTATATTTTTTTTTTTTAAATAATTAGCAACATTTTCCAAATGAAAAGATTTTCCACTACCTTCAATGCCTTCAAATACAATAATAGGTTTTTTAGACATCACCCCAAATTAAAAAATTAACAGATTTTAGCAATCTAGAAAAAATATTTAATTTTTTAACGTCTGTAAAAGCCAATAAATCATATTCTTCTATTTCTTCATTTTTGTATGATATTTTTAATTTACCTATTACTGTATTTTGTTTAATGGGTGCCTGGATAGGTCCGTTGTAGACAATCGAAACTTTCAAGAACTTTTTTCTAGCTTTAGGTATTATTTTGTAAATATCATTTTTAACATATGTTTTAACAAAATCCTGTTTACCAAGCCACACTTGAGCTTCTTCAATGGGTTTATTTGATTTGGCTATTTCAATTAAATCAAAGTTTGTCATTCCCCATGTTAAAAGTTTAGAGCTTTCTCGTGATCTTGAATTTTTTGTATCAAACCCACTGCCTACAGCAATCAACCTTCTTCCCTTTCTATATATCGAGGAAGCCAAAGAATACTTTTCTACAGCTAAATATCCTGTTTTAATTCCGTCTGCACCTAAATTTTTATATAATAGTGGATTTCTATTTCCTTGTGTGATTGGGTCACCACCTGTTCGATCCCATGTAAATTCTTTTTCTGAAAAATATTTATACTCTTCTGGATAATTTTTAATTAAATAATTGGACATAATCATTATATCTCTTACTGTTGAAACATTTTCTGTATGATTAATGCCTGATGAGTTGGCAAAGTTTGTATTTGTCATACCAATTTCTTCAGCTTTGGCTGTCATTAAAATTGCAAATTCTTCTTCTGTACCAGCAATACCCTCAGCAAGAGCAATACAAGCGTCATTACCAGATGCTACTATTATTCCTTTGAGTAGATTTTCAACACTAACTTCGTCACCAACCATTATAAACATTGAAGAATAGCCAGCCGTTGAAAGTCGCCATGCTTTTTCAGAAACTAAAAATTTTTCATCCATATCTAATTCACCATTTTTTAATAATTCAAAGGCAATAATGGCAGTCATTATCTTGGTCATAGAAGCAGGATAAATTGATATATCTGCATCTTTTTCATAAAGTATTTCACCAGACAGAAAGTCTTGGAGTATGGCAGAACGAGCCTTTATATCAAAATCAGCATGTGCATTAAGAGATATGAGTAATGTGACAAATATGGTTAAAAATTTTAATCTAATCATTTTTTATAATTTCAATATTTTCGAATACCAATATGTTTATATCATTATATGATTTTTGTAGAGAATTAATGTTATTAAAAGGCCCCAAATATACTCTGTATTTTTTATCAGAAATTTTTTTAATTTTTGGTTTTTTTATACTTGTTTCGCTAATGATTCTTTTCATCATCATTTGTGCTGTTTCATTAAAGTAAAAATCAGCAACTTTAATAACATAAGAGAACCTTTTTTGTTTTTTAATATTATTTTTAATTTTGATTTCATTAAGGTTGTTAATACTAATGGTATCAACTGGAGCTTTATCGGCTACCTTCTTTTCTTCATCAAATGTTTTAGCTCTTTTTGCAATAAATAAAGAACTTTCAGGAATTGCAATTATTTCAATATAGGGTTCTTCTATGTTCAAATTTAAATCATTGGCAATTCTGATTGAAACAACAGAGTTATTAAAAGCTGGATATTCAGAATTCTTGCCTACATTTGCAATTAACGATTTATTATTTAAAAGATTTGTAATCTTTACTTGTGTATTCTTTTTTAAATTTCTTTGAAAAATTGTTAAACTACGTTCATCTAATTTTTTTGAAATCATTTTTTGGACAAAAAGATTTTCATTATAAATTAATGTAAAACCTTTATTGGTATAATTATTCTTTGTATCTAATTTGAGTTTATTGATATCAACATTTACTACTGTACAACTAGTTAGAAATGATAAAAAAAATATAAATAAAATATTTCTATAATGCATTTTCAAACTTATCCTTTAAAGTGCATACTGCTAAAGCAAATCTTAAAGACCTGTTCCACTGTAGTATTTTTTCATAATTTTCAAATACTATATAGGCAGGTTTAAGGTTTTCAGAATTTGTTATTATATCTTTATCTGGAGTAATAATTGCAGCAATTAAACTGTTATCAATATCAGGTATATCGTTCCCTGAAATATATTTCTTTAAATCTTTGAATTTTTTTTTATCGTGTAATTTTTTTGCCGAGGTGTTTAGTAAGTTTTTTGGCGTATCTTTCTTTAAAGAAATTTTAATAAAACATGGTTGATCCATATTCCAGCCTATCTTATTAAGATAATTCGCTGCAGAAGCAAAAGAGTCTTTAATAGTCTTTAATTCAATTATTTTATTTTTATCGTAATCAATTGCATATTTCTTAATAGTTGTTGGCATGAATTGAAAATTTCCAAAGGCCCCTGCCCACGATCCATATAAAATTTTATAATCAATAACTCCCACTTCAACCAATTGAAGAATAGTAATTAATTCATTTTTAAAAAAGTCTGACCTTCTTTTATCATAACTGAGAGTGGCTAAGGAAGATAGAATATCCATTTTACCAACATAAGTACCGAAGTTAGTTTCTATACCCATTAATGATAGTAAAAGATTTTTATCAATTGAAAATTGACTTTCAATAGAATTTATGAAGTTTTTATTGTTTAAGTATAAAGACTTACCTTTTTTAATTTTTAAACTTGAAGTTCTTTTGGAAATATAAGTTTTTGTATCTTCATAAAATTCAGGTTGAAATCTATCGTATTCAATAACTTTTGGCAAAAATTTTACATTTATCATTGCTTTATCAAAAGTACTCTCTGAAATATTTTTTTTCAGTGCATATTTTTTAAAGTCTTTAATCCAATCATTAAAAGATATTTCATTTGCAAAAGTAGAGGATGTAAATAACGAGAAAGCTATAATAAATAAAATTTTAATCATATTCATATAAATCTTTTAGATAAATAAATACAGCAATCCAGATTAAAATGAAACTTACTAATTTTGTTATCGAAAATAGCTCATTATAATAAAAAAAACCAAGAATAAATTGAAATGTTGGTGTTATATAGAAGATCATACCGGTTGGTCCTAGCCCACAAAGTTCAACACCCCTAACATATAAAAATAGCGGTATTACAGTCATTGGGCCAGCTAATAAAAGTAAAAACATTAAAGAAGGGTTTGAAAAACTAAAATCATTTACCCCTTCTTGTACAATTAAATAAAAAGCAATCAATGCAAAAGGTAAAATAAATAAACTTTCAATTAAAAGACCCACATCTGTATCAACATTAATCTTTTTTCTTAATAAATTGTAAAATCCCCAACTTAGTGCAACTGCAAGACCAACCCAAGGTATAGATCTAAAATTCACAAAAAGTAAAAATGATATTGAAATTAAAACCAAAATTATTGAAATTTTTCTTTTTGTATTTAATAGTTCCTTAAAAAAAATATTTCCCAATAAAACACTAAGAATTGGCATTATGAAATATCCAAAACTAGCATCAATAATTTGATTATTTGCAACAGCATAAATCCAGACAGCCCAATTAATAAAGATTAGTAGTCCTGAAAAAAAAAGAGTTATTAATTTTTTATAATTTTTTATAGTACTAAGAAAAATTTGCCACTTTGCAAAATATGATGTTGTAATAACTAAAAATAAAGCTGTCCAAATACATCTGTGTAAAACTACTTCGATGTGGCCCACAAAAGAAATATATTCAAAATATAGAACCCCAATTACACCCCACCAAAATGAACCCACACCAGCTAAAGTAATACCTTTATTAAACTCATTATTTTTCATTAAACTAAAAGATTAATGATATAATTCATTAATTCACTGTATTGTCTATTTTATTGTTGAATTAATAAAATTTAATTATAAAACCTTGCTAACGGAGAGATGGCAGAGCGGTTGAATGCACCGGTCTTGAAAA
>MDTF01011181.1_pt1 | contig 10836 bp, 10 predicted proteins | sample 811191 | NCBI WGS metagenome assembly MDTF01 (sample SAMN05326649, study PRJNA326480) | marine metagenome | isolation source: seawater | place: Southern Ocean | collected 2011
AAGATTAAATATTGATATTAAAGAAATTGATGGTCATAATATTAAACAAATTTATAACACATTTAAAAAAATATATAATTCAAAAAAGTCAGTAATTGTGGTTGCGAATACAATAAAAGGTAAGGGAATTAAAGAGATAGAAAATAATTTAAAATATAGTCATCATTTACCAAAAATGAGTATTTTAAAAAAATATTTATAAATATGGATTTGAAAAACTTAGATATCAGAGATGTTTTTTTTGAAAATATTAAAAATCTTTTTTTAAAAAACAAAGATTTCTATATTTTAACAAATGATGCAGATGTTTTTTCCCTACAGCAAATCAAAAATCATGAAAGATTCATTGATGCAGGTGTATGTGAGCAAAATTTAATAAATATTGCTTCTGGCTTAGCACGAAAAAATAAAAAGGTCTTAATTTATGGTTTTTGTAATTTTTTATGTCACAGAGCTTATGAACAAATAAAAATCAATATAGCGAGTATGAATCTTCCAATTGCAATAGTTGGAATTGGACCAGGCTTTTCATTTCCATATGATGGCCCAACACACCATGGAATTCAAGATATATCAAATATTTTAACAATACCTGAATTTGAAATTTATAATTTATCAGACAACAAATTTGCTGACTATATGTCAAAAAATATTTTTAAAATCAAAGGACCAAAATATATTAGACTTGAAAAGGGTGTATGTCCTTCAAATTTTAATAAAGCTGATTTTTTAAATGGTTTTGAATTTACTCCTTCTTCAATAAAAAAAGAAACCTTAGTAATTACAACAGGTTATTTTTCACAATTAGTTGAGAAATCTTTACAAAATTATAAAAACTATAGTTTAATTAGTTTGTTGAGGCTTAAGAATTTTAATAAAAAAAAATTTATTAATATTCTAAAAAAATATAAAAAAATCTTAATTTACGATGAAAATACTTTTTATGGTGGAATAAGTCCTATAATTAATAAAATTATCATAGATTACAATTTAATAGGAAAAAAGATTTATTATCTGACTTGTCCTGAGGACAAGCAGATTTTTAGATATAACACTGAAAGAAATAAAATTTTAGATGATTTGGGTATTGGAGAAATTGGCTTAAGTAAAAAAATAAAATATATAAATAAGTACTAATTTACTATTTGATAATGTGCGCATAGTTTTTTCTTATTTGCATCAAGTTTATTGTAAACAGATTTTGAAATTTTAACATTTTGAAATAGTATTTTATTTTTTGGACCAAGAAACTCAACATAGAACATAATTCTAATAAATTTTTTTGGTTTATTAGCTATATGATAAAAATTATTAGGATCAAATATTACAGAGTCCCCAAGAGATACTTTTGGGAAAATAATTTTATTTCTTATATTTTTTTCTAAATAATCTTTTGTAAAATATTGTTTATAGAATTTAAGTTTATCTTTTTTAATTGGTATAATTCCAAATTCACCAACTCCTTCTGAACTTTTTAAAAAAGAGAATGAAAGTTTACAAACTTCTTTATTTTTGTTAACTTTTTTACTTAAATCATCTGTATGAAAATAATTAATACAATTTTTTGGTAGTTTATTATGAAAAAAAATTCCAAGCTTTATATATCCTAACTTAATATTATTAGAGTTTAAAATTTTCGAAGCTAAGTTAATTATTTTTGAACTGAATACTATGCTATTAAGTTCTTCTATTTTCAGTAAAGGATCTCTAATTGAAATGCTATTAGTTTTTTTTGAAATAGATTTTAAACTCATTTTAGCTTCACTGTTATTTAAATTTATTTTTAAATTACCATTAGCAGCTCTAAGTAATTTGCTTTTTGAACTATATTTAGAAATATTTTTGATCGGCAAAAAATTTTTGTCTTTCTCTAAAACTTTAAAAATCTTTTTTCTTATTGTTAGTAATTTACTTTTGGGTAAAAATTTTTTAAGTAAAAAATACCCATTGTTAGAAAAATAGTTTGAAATATTATTTATCATTTTTTTAAATAATAATTTTAATTGTTAATTATATAAATTAATTATGATTTAGATGTATCATTTTTAAATTTATTTGGCTATATGCTAAATATCAACCACTTATTATTATACTAAGTTCATCCTTTACAATTATGTAATTATGCGAGATAAACTCTTATGACTTTTTCTCTAATCCTTCTAACTTTAAATGAAATTGTTGGGTGTAAATTAATCATCCCTAGAATCGATAAGTCACTTTTTAATGAGTTAATTTGTATTGATGGCGGATCAACAGATGGAACTATTGAATATTTAAGAAATGAGGGTTTTAAAGTTACGATACAGGATAAAAAATATAACAAGTACAGTATCAATCGTGTACAAAAAAAAATTTGTGATGCGTATATGATGGGGGTAAAAGCAGCAACATCTGACTACATAGTCATTCCATTTACGCCTGACAATAACATGATACCCGAGAAGTTGAGTGAATTAATAGAAAAGGCTAAAGAAGGGCACGAGTTACTTTGTGTATCAAGATATAAAGATGGAGCAAAAAGTTTAGACGACACTGTTGTTACTTCTATTGGAAATTGGATGTTTACAGGCATAGTAAATATCCTTTTTGGTGGAAAGTTTACAGATGTTCTGGGTGGTTACAAATGTGTCAAAAGAGATTTATATGAAAGATTGGGAATCAATAATGACTCAGCTAGAATTTCAGTTCATACACAATTAGCAATTGGATGTTTGAGAAATAACATACCGTATGTAGATATTGCTGGAGATGAGCCAAAAAGAGTTGCTGGCCATTCAAGTGTAAATGTACTCATAAATGGCATGTCTGAAGTCATAACTATTTTAGAAGCTTTTTTTAATAGATCTATTTATAAAATTAAAAAATAGAACCAAATCTAATTATAAATATTTTTCATTAGGAGCTTTAGTAATAACTAAATTACTTTCCATACAATATAATTATATGATTCCATCATAATACCACCAAAATATGTTCTTTTAACCTTAACAATTTTAATTTTTTTCTTTTTCTCAAGCTCTTTAAGGTAAGGAAGGAAATTATTAGCATATCTTCTTTTTTCAATAAAAGCATACGATAAAAGATCCATATGGTTTTTTAAGTCAAATACTTCCTTGTAAGGCTCCATATTAATAACTAATTTTGGTTTTTTTTTTAGAATGTAATCTATAAAGTCTTTATAATCATCTTTGACCTGCTCTATTGCACCAAGGGTGAATATTAAAGATTTATCTTTTATTTCATAATTATAATTAGGTTTTTTTATGTCAAATATTTCTGAGTAGATTTTTTTATTATAATGTTTGGCTATAGTTTTTATTAATTGAATAGAGCTTTTTACAAAATCAGTTGCAAAAACTGTCTTTTCAGGAAAATTATTGGCTAATGATAAAGCAGTTAATCCAGTCCCACTTCCAAATTCATAGAAATTATTATATTTTTCAAAATATGTGTCAAAAAGATGTTGTTGTAAAAGTCTATAGTAATTATGTTCAAACAAATTGTCTTTTGGAATAATAAATTTATTAAAAAATCTTAAGTAAATATTATCATTATTATATATTGGCAATAATGACTTTAGGTTTTTTGGGTTTTTTTTAAATCTTTCCAAATTTTCATTCCATCCTTTATGCCATACAATTGTTCTTTTTTTTGAACCTGTTACTTTTTTGTCATTGATAATCTTTTCTATCAGAAATTTTATTAATTTTTGTTCTTCGTTGTTAGTTAATTCTCTGTATTTAAAATTTGAAGTTTTATATATTTGTAAAAATTTATTAGAAAAATTATTTTTTTTGATACCAAAACTTTTTTCTAAGTTACTTAAAGTTACTTTTTTTATCATTAAAAATATTAAAATTATTGTTTGTAATAAATTATTTGACTCCCCGTTGTATCAATTTTTACAGGTACAACGATACTTTTTTTAAAACTATTTAAAAACTTCTTTTGATTGTTTTTTTTTACAACAAAAATAAAAAAACCACCATTGCCTGCTCCTAAAAGTTTTCCTCCTATAGCACCATTTTTAATTCCTGAATTGTAGACCCGATCTATTGCAGGGTTAGTAATATTATCTGCTAATTTTTTTTTAACTGACCAATGTTGATTTAGAGCCTCACCCAATTTATTTAGATCAATTTTTTTGTTAAAAAATATCTCTTCATTAGCGTATTTAGTAATTCTAATAATTTCATTTAAGTATTCGTCATTCTTATGATTTTGAATTCTAGTAATTTGTTCTTTTGCAGTTTTGTTTGCATTCCTTTGAAGGTTGGTAAAAACAAGAAAGAGAGATTCTTCAAATTTTGTTAAGTTTTTTTCAGCTAAAAAAATTTGTTCAACAGTTATAGTTCTATTTTTTTCAAACTTGATTTGATTAAGCCCACCAAATGCACAAGAAACTTGATCTTGACATCCAATATTCTCTTTTAAAATATCATTTTCTATTTTGATCGCATCATAAGCTAATTCTTTTTTTGTTTTATAAATGTTGTTCATTGTTGATAAAGAATGAATAAGACCCACTGTGAATGATGAACTACTACCCAAGCCAGATTGAGCTGGTAAGTCTGACATATGAGATATATCAATTTTTTTATTATGTAGTTTAAAAAATTTTAAAGATTCTCTTACAGTTGGATGCTCGATATCATTTATTTTTTTTACTTCTTCTTTTTTATAATATCTGATCCTGTAATTATAGTCAAAAAAAGGAGGAAGAGGCCTTGTTAAAAGGTAAGAATATTTATTAATTGAAAAGCTTATAACTGATCCTGGACTGTTATTTTCAAACCAGCCTGGATAATCAGTTCCCCCACCAAACAATGAAACTCTAAAGGGTGTTCTTGATATAATCATAATCAGTCTTTTACTTATGATACATACGTTAATTTTATTCTAAGTGTCAACTCATCTTTTGGCACTTTAAAAATAATTCAAATTAAGACAGTTTATTAGAGAAAAGGTTAATATCCTAAATTTCTTTAAAAAATAATAGTTACCCTATTATATTTGATAAATCTTTAACTTTTCGACAATTATAAATTTTACATTTAAATAAAAAAGATTAAAACACTTGAATATCGATTGTATTTTTTATGATATTTAGAAAACTTTTTAAGCATTTAAAACCCAATAAGAAAAATTATGGTAAATATATTATTTATTTAATATTTTTATATTTTATATCAGCAGGTGTAGGAATTACAGGCATTTTATACCTTAATGATTATTTAATTGAGAAATATGCAAAACGTAGTGCGGATTTCAAAGATGGAGTAATTCATACTCAAAATATTGCAAATAGAGACAAGATAAAAAGAATTTTTTCTTTAGAATATTTTCTTTTTCCAAAAAAAAATAATGATCAATACAAGGTGAAGTTTACTAAAAAAGAAAATTATAATATTAACAATAATTATCATATATCTAAATTTACAAATAATTTATTAACAAATACTAAAAATTCTCGAGCAAAATCTTCGGGTTATTTTGATATTTATAAAGATGAAAAAATAATATTTGCAGGTGGTGATGGTGTTTTTGGTTATTTTGATGTGAGTAATTTTACTCAAGAATCCTTTGAGATGAATTTAATAAGATCAAATTTAAAGCTTATAGTTAATTATCAAGAGTTTTTTTCCAAAGGGAGCTTAGGTGTGAAAGATATAACAGTTGATAATGATGAGGTTTATATTAGCTATAATAAGGAAGTAAGTCAAAATTGTTACAATGTTTCAATTTTGAAAGCAAAAATAAATTTTTCTTTTTTATTATTTGAAGAGTTTTTTACATATAATGAGTGCTGGGAAGACACAGGAATAGCGAGAAATAGAAGTGGTGGCAGGATATCTGTAAAAAATGATGAAAAAATAATATTTTCAATTGGTGCTTATGACGTTTGGACGTCTCCACAAGATTCAAAAAGTATGTTCGGTAGTATTATTGAAATTGATAAAAAAACAAAAAAATTTAAAGTTTTATCAAAGGGACATCGTAACCCACAGGGTCTTTATTATGCAAAAAAACATAATGTAATCATATCAACAGATCATGGGTCTAAACGTGGGGATGAAGTAAATGTTGATATAGAGCCAGGTATTAAAATAAAAAATTTTGGTTGGCCAATTTCATCTTATGGAGACCATTATGATGAGGATAAAGAAGCAATTAAAGATCTTTACTTGATAGCTCCACTACACAAATCTCATAAAGATTATGGTTTTGAAGAGCCTGTTAAATATTATAAAAAAAATGTTGCCCCAAGCGGTATTACTTTTGTACCAGAAAAGTTTAGCAAGATTAAAAAAAGTTTTTTTATTTCTGGTTTAGGATTTAGTCAGCCTGATGGTGCAAAAGCTTTATATATAGTTGGCTTTAATGATGATTTTTCAAAAATTATTGAAGAGGATATGATATCAATAGGAGAGAGAATAAGAGATTTGCAATTTTTAGAGTCACAAAACACATTAATTTTATTTTTAGAATCAACATCCTCTTTTGCTTTGATAAAAGCGATAGAGGAGAGCTAAAGGTTTTTAAAATAATATAATTATTACATAACAAATTAGCTCATTAAAAACTGATTTATTGACTCTTGGTATGATTAGTTTGCACCTAGTAATCTCATTTAGAATCATGAGAACTATAGAAAAAGACATTATGAGTTTATCTCTTATTATTGTATATTTATAAATAGCTAAATAATTGTAAATTGAAAAAACTTTATAAAAAAAAGATATTGGTAGTTGGAGGTTCAGGATTTTTAGGTACCAATATTATTAAAAAAATAAATAAAAAAAATAATTTAATTATTGCCACACAATTTAAAAACAAAAAATTTTATAAAGTCAAAAATATAAAATATTTAAGAGGTGATTTAAGAAATATCAGTTTTTGTAGAAAAATAACTAATTCTATAGATATAGTTTTTATGTGTTCTGCAGTTTCATCTGGTGCAAAGGATATAGAAAAAAACCCAATGCTGCATGTAGATGACAATATAAAAATGAATTTGAATATAATTAAAGCTGCAGCAGAAAATAAAATTAAAAAATTTATTTTTATTAGTAGTAATGTCGTTTATCCAAATCATAAAAAGCCAATGTCAGAAAGTGATGTAAATTATTCTTTATTTAAAAAATACTTTAATGTTGGGTGGATGAAAATTTTTTCTGAAAAGTTATGTGAAATGTATAAAGATAAGATGAAAATTTTGATAGTTAGACCAGCAAACTTATATGGACCACATGATAAATTTAACCCAACAAAATCTAAGGTCATACCTTCTTTAATTAAAAAGTTTGAAGAAAAAAAATTAATCAAGATTTGGGGTGACGGAAATGATATTAAAGATTTTATGTATGTAGAAGATTTTGTGGACGCTTTACTTTTAATAGTAAAAAAATATAAAAAATTTACTATACTTAATGTTGGTACTGGAAAATCAATAAAACTGAAAAAAATAATTAATTTTTTGGTAAAATATTATAATAATATAAATATTGCTTTTGATAAGAAAAAGCCGACTATGGTTCCAATAAGAAGAATAAATATAAATAAATTTAAAAATTTGACTAAATATAAATTTCAATTTTCTATTGAAAAAGGATTAGAGAAAACTATAAAATGGTACAGGGAAAACAATTAACTAAATATTTTTTTTAATCGCACTTTAAATGATGTTCATATTTTAAAATAAATGAAATGAAAAAAAAAGTAGCTTTTATTACTGGAATTTCTGGAATGGTGGGATCTCACCTCGCAGAATATTTAATGAATAAAACAGATTTTGATATTGTAGGAATGATAAGATCAAGAAGTTCACTAAAAAATCTGTCAAATCTAACAAAAAATATTAATGAAAAAAAAAGAATTAAATTAGTTTATGCAGACTTAAAGGATGGTATTTCAATTTCAAAAGCAATTAAAGAAACTAAGCCTAATTATATATTTCACTTAGCTGCACAAAGTGATCCAAAAACAAGTTTTATCACACCATTAGAAACAACAGATGTTAATATTCAAGGCACAATTAGATTGTTGGAAGCATGCAGAGAATATGTGCCAAAATCTTTAATTCATGTTTGTTCATCATCTGAGGTGTATGGAAGAGTTAAAAAAGAAAATCTACCGATAAATGAAAACTGTCCGTTTCATCCAGCGTCACCATATGCAATTTCTAAAATTGGAACGGATCTTATTGGAAGGCACTTTGCCGAGGCCTACAATATGAACATTATGACAACTAGAATGTTTACACACACAGGTCCCAGAAGATCAGATTTTTTTGCTGAGTCATCATTTGCAAAACAAATAGCGATGATAGAAAAAAAATTGATTAAACCCACCATCTACCATGGAAACCTGGATAGTTTAAGAACAATTGCAGACGTTAGAGATGCGGTAAGAGCATACTATCTATTGCTTACCAAGAATCCAAAAAAAGGAGAATCATACAATATTGGCGGTAAATATACTTGCAAAATAGGAGATATATTAAATTATTTGATATCAATTTCTAAAACAAAAAATATAAAAAAAAAAATTAGATAAAAATAGGTTACGACCTCTCGACGCTGATTTACAAGTTCCAAACACTACTAAGTTTTACAATCAAACAAAATGGAAACCACAATATGAATTTAAAAAAACAATGAAAGATTTGTTAGAGTATTGGAGAGTAGAAATAAAAAATAATCCAAAAGACTATATAAATAGGTAATTTAATGAAAACAAATAAAAAGTTAATAAAAAAGAATTTAAAAGAGATCGAAAATAATTTTAAAAATCTAAATGATGAATACTATTTAGAATTGATTCAAAAAGCAGCATCATTAATAGTAAACTCTATTAAAAAAAAAAATAAAATAATTTTTTGTGGGAATGGTGGATCAGCATCAGACGGAGAACATTTGTGTGCTGAGCTTGCTGGCAGATATTTAAAAAATAGAAAAGCATATCCAGCTATTGCATTGACAGGAAATTCATCATTGGTCACAGCACTAGGGAATGACTTTGGATTTGAAAATATATTTTATCGACAAATTGAATCCATAGGAAAGAAAGGTGATATTTTATTTGCAATAACAACATCAGGAAAAAGTAAAAATATTTTAAAGATTTTAGAATTGTCTAAAAAAAAAGGCATTAAGGTAATTCTTTTGACAAGCTTAAAAGCCAAAAATTTAAAAAATAAAGTAGATTTAATAATTCAAGTACCATCTGAACGAGTAGACAGAATACAAGAAATGCATATAGGAATTGGTCATATAATTTGTGAGATAGTAGAAAATTGTATAAATTAGACCAGATTGTAATTTTTTGTGGTGGCTTTGGAGCTAGATTAAAAAAAGTTTCGAAAGGTGTTCCAAAGTCGTTAATAGCAATTAATAACAAAGTTTTTATTGAAATATTAATTCAAAATTTATCAAAATTTAATTTTAAAAAAGTTTTACTTTTGTGCCACTATAAAGGAATTAGATTTTATAAAAAATATCATAATCAAAGAATCAATGGACTATTAATTGAATGCATAATTGAAAAAAAACCTCTAGGAACATTAAAAAGTTTAATTAATGGAAAAAAAAAACTGGATAAATATTTTTTACTTTCCAATGGAGATACATTTTTTGATATTAATATTGCAGACTTATATAAAAAATTTGATTATAAAAAAAATCTAATATTATTAGGAGGAGGAAAAATTTTAACAAATGATAAGTTAAGATATCAAAACCTTTTAATTAAAAAAAAACTATTAAAAAAAGTTTATTATTCAAACAAAAAAAATCAAACCATCAACACGGGCTTGTGTATTGTTAATAAAAAAGTATTAGATCATGTTAAAAAAGAAGATAACTCCTTTGACAAACATTTAATTAAATATTTAACACTTAAGAATAAAGTCCAAGTAGAAATTTACAAAAAAAACTTTATAGACATTGGTACACCAAAAGATTTAAATTATTTCACAAAAAATTTAAATTACTTCACAAAAAAAACTGCAATTTTTTTAGATAGAGATGGTGTTATAAATTATGACTATGGTTATGTTTACAAAAAAACCAATTTTATTTTAAAAAAAAAGGTTGTCGAAGCAATCAAGTATCTAAATGATAAAAATTATTCAGTATTTATTGTATCAAATCAATCTGGAGTGGGAAGAGGCTATTATTCAATAAGAGATGTGGAAAAATTACACTACTGGTTAAGGGTTAAATTAAGGGAGAGTGGAGCACATATAGATGATATTTTTTATGCACCATTTTATGATAAGTCAAAATTAAAGTTTACTAAGAACGATAGACTATTAAGAAAACCAAATATTGGGATGATTAATAAGGCAGAAAAAAAATGGAATATCGACATGAAAAACTCTTATATTATTGGAGACTCGAGTGTTGATAAAAATCTTGCTAGAAATGCTAAATTGAAATATGTAAATGTAAATAATAATAGCAACCTACTAAATATTGTCAAAAAAATCTGTAAATAATTATCTATGATCAATAAGAATAATAAAATATTTGTAGCAGGCCATAACGGATTAATAGGATCGGCTATTGTTAAACAGCTTAAACTTAAAGGTTATAAGAATATAATTACAATAGATAAAAAAAAATTAAATTTATTAAACCAACGAGATGTTTTTAAATTTTTAAAAAAAATTAAACCAAAAGTCACAATAATTGCTGCTGCTAAAGTTGGTGGAGTATATGCCAATGATATTTTTAAAGGTCAATATATTTATGAAAATTTAGCCATACAAAATAATTTAATACACGGATCTTATATTAATGGAGTTAAAGAGTTAATCTTTCTAGGTTCAAGCTG
>MDTF01013174.1_pt1 | contig 10835 bp, 9 predicted proteins | sample 811191 | NCBI WGS metagenome assembly MDTF01 (sample SAMN05326649, study PRJNA326480) | marine metagenome | isolation source: seawater | place: Southern Ocean | collected 2011
GATATTGACCCAAATTCATATAATATGAGTATCAGTGCCCTGAGGAAAAAACTTGAGCTTGCTAAAAAAACCAATACATTACCAAAAGTTGTCATACCAGTTCATTTAGCTGGACAAAGTTGTGAAATGATAGAGATCCATAAGCTTTCTTGTAAGTATGGCTTTAAGGTTATTGAGGACGCCTCGCATGCAATTGGTGCAGAATACCTTGATAAACCTGTTGGAAGTTGCTTATATAGTGATATTGTAGTTTTTAGTTTTCACCCTGTAAAAATAGTTACTTCTGTCGAAGGGGGAATGGCTGTAACTAATAATTCTGAGCTTGCTAGCACTATGCAACAACTGAGGAGTCATGGTATAACTCGTGATCCTTCTGAAATGATAGGACCCACAGATGGGTCTTGGTATTATCAACAGCTTCATCTTGGGTTTAATTATCGAATGTCAGATGTGCATGCTGCTTTAGGTTTAAATCAAATGAAGAGATTAAAAGAATTTGTTATTAAAAGAAATTCTTTAGCAAGCAACTATGATTCGCTTTTAAAAGATTTATCTATTAACATTCCCATACAAAGTAAAGAGTGTTTCTCTTCATTTCATTTATATATAATTCGAATTCCAGAAAAATCTCAAACTTTTGATCGTTTGCAAGTATTTGAAAGACTTCGATCTAACGGTATTGGTGTAAATGTTCATTATATTCCAGTATATCGGCAACCTTACTTTCAAAAATTTAATTTTAGTTATAAAGACTTTCCAGAGTCAGAAGCTTACTATTCTGAAGCTATCAGCCTTCCACTTTTTCCTAATCTTACTAAACAACAACAAGAAGAAATAATAAATATAGTTGCATCACCTATTGGGCATCAAGCGCTATTTTAGTTGTATGTTGAATAATCGTATAGCGATTGGTTCAGTCCAGTTTGGCATCCCTTATGGAGTGGCAAACACTAGCTCTAAAGAAGTTAGTAATTCGGAAATTTCAAATATCTTGACTTATGCAAATTCAGTTGGAATAAATACAATTGACACGGCAATTGCTTATGGCGAAAGTGAAAGGAAATTAGGGGATTATGGTGTAAGTAATTGCCAAGTTATTACGAAACTCCCCAAAATACCAAAGGAATGTTCTAATGTTCTTTCTTGGGTAGAAGGTCAATTAATGGAATCTTTATCAAGGCTTCGCTTGCCTAGAATTTATGGCTTACTTCTTCATAACACAAAGGATCTATCTACTTCAAAAGGTGAAGAGTTATGGAGTGCAATGCAATTTCTCCAGAAAAAAAAATTAGTACATAAAATAGGATATTCAATTTATAAGCCAGAAGATTTAGATACTTTCTATGATGTATTTTTGCCTGATATAGTTCAAGCTCCTTATAGTGTCTTAGATCAAAGGTTGGCTTCATCAGGATGGCTGGATCGTTTGTTTAATGCACAAACTGAAATCCATGTTCGATCGGTTTTTTTACAGGGTTTAATATTAATGAGTAAGATTGAAAGACCTAATAAATTTGATAGATGGCATAGCCTGTTTGAAAAGTTTGATTTGTGGTTGGAAGATAATAATTTGAACGCTATGCAGGCCTCAATCTCTTTTGCAATTAATGACCCACGAATTACTAAAGTAATTTTAGGGGTTGACAACTTATTTCAGCTAAAAGAAATTATGTCTAGTGTGAACATCAAGGCTCAAAATTTTCCAGAAGATCTAAGCATTCAAGATACAGATTTGATAGACCCTTCTAGGTGGAATTTATTATAATCTTAACTCTTATTGAGGATTTATGACAACTAAAGAAGTTATTTTTAACATTTTTTTATAATACTTAGCAATAAACATGAGTGTAGTAGCAATTATCCAAGCTAGGCTTGGTTCAACGAGGCTTCCTGGAAAGGTCCTTAAAAAAATTATTGATAAACCATTGATTGAATTATTATTAATGCGCTTATCTAAATCAACTGAGCTTGATTCTATTATAGTTGCCACTTCAATAGAGTCTGAAGATGATGAACTGCAATATTTTGTTGAGTCATTGGGCTTTAGGTGTACTAGAGGAAGCACTAAAGATGTTCTTAGCAGGTATTTTGATGCTTCAAAATCTATAAAAGCTGACACAATAGTTCGTATCACAGGCGACTGCCCACTTGTTGATTCTTGCCTTGTTGATAAATTTATTCAAGCATTTCATCAATCAAATGTTGACTACTTATCGAATGTTAATCCTTATACATTTCCAGATGGCTTAGATATTGAAGTTATGTCATTTAACTCTCTCAATATTGCTAATAAGAATGCAATTTCAGAGCTAGATAGAGAACACGTAACTCCATTTATTCGTAACTCTAAACTATTTAAAATCAAAAATATTTCTCATGTTGAAGACCTTTCAGATATAAGATTAACTGTGGATGAATCCGATGACTTAGTTGTAATAACTAATATATTTAAACATTTTTCGCCTAATATATTTTTCAATTGGCAGCAGATATTAGAGCTCAAATATAGCCATCCTAATCTTTTTGAGGACAATATGAAAATTAAAAATAATGAAGGATCAATAATTGGAACTGGCCAAAAATTATATAAAAGAGCAAAAAAAATTATTCCAGGCGGAACAATGCTTCTTTCAAAAAGGCCAGAAATGTTTCTTCCTGAAAAATGGCCGTCATATTTTAGTAAAGCTAAAGGTTGTAAAGTTTGGGACTTAGATGGTAAAGAGTATATTGATATGTCAATAATGGGTATTGGAACAAATATATTGGGGTATGGTCACCCTGAGGTTGATGAAGCTGTTTTAAAGTCAGTAATGGATGGTAATATGTCGACCTTAAACTGCCCAGAAGAAGTATATTTAATTGAGAAATTAATTGAGATGCATCCTTGGGCAGATATGGGGAGGTTGGCACGCTCAGGTGGTGAAATTAATTCTATTTCAATACGTATAGCAAGGGCAGCTACTGGAAGAGATAAGATAGCAATTTGTGGCTATCACGGCTGGCATGATTGGTATTTGTCAACAAATTTAAATAATGATAAAAGTTTAGATGGTCATCTGCTACCTGGTCTTCAGCCAAATGGAGTTCCAAGAGGTCTTATGGGCTCAACTTTACCTTTTAACTATAACGATATTGAACAACTCCAAAAGTTAATACAAGATAATCCTGAACAAATAGCAGCTATTAAAATGGAAGTAACAAGAAATGATGGACCCCAGGATAGTTTTTTACAAAAGGTCCGTAAGTTGGCTACAGAAAATAACATTGTTCTTATTTTTGATGAATGTACATCAGGATTTAGAGAAACTTTTGGTGGTTTACATAAGAAATATGGCGTAAATCCTGATTTGGCAGTATTTGCTAAATCACTTGGAAACGGCTACGCAATATCTGCATGTATTGGAAGTAAAGAAATTATGCAATCAGCTGAAAGTACATTTATTAGTAGCACCTTTTGGACTGAAAGAATAGGGCCAACAGCCGCGCTTAAAGCTCTTGAAGTCATGGAAAGGGAAAAATCTTGGGAGCTAATTACTAAAACGGGTACTAATATTTCAGATCGATGGTCCAAGTTAGCAAAGAAATATAATTTAAGTATTAATAATTTTGGAATTCCAGCGCTGAGTGGGTTTTCATTTAACTCAATTAATGCTCAAGCTTATAAAACCTTAATTACTCAAGAAATGTTAAAAAATGGGTTCTTAGCATCGAATTGCGTTTATGCTTGTATTGACCACTCTAACAGCATCATAGATGATTATTTCGAACTACTTGATCCAATATTTTCACAAATTAATGAGTGTGAAAATGGTCGGAATATAGACTCTCTCTTAGAGGGGCCAATTTCTCATAATGGTTTTAAGCGCTTAAATTGATGAGGATTGATATCCGTATTGATGTTTCAATAGTTATCGGTATTGACCATTTAATGCGATGTTTAACATTAGTTGCCGCCTTAAATAGTAATGTTAAAGTTAATCGAGGAGGTTACATATGAATAAATTTATTTCTATTGATGGCAGAAAGATTGGTGTTGATTTTGAGCCTTATATAATTGCAGAAATGTCAGCCAATCATAATGGTGATATCAATAATGCATATAAGATTATTGAAATGGCTAAAGCAAGTGGAGCTGACGCTGTAAAAATTCAAACTTATCGGCCAGACACTATTACTTTGAATGTTACTAGTGAAGAATTTATTTGTAGGGGTGGCTTATGGGATGGAAAAAGTTTATATGAGTTATATGAATTAGCTCATTTACCATGGGAGTGGCATAAGCCACTTTTTGACTATGCAAAAAATATAGGAATAACAATTTTTAGTTCTCCATTTGATAATACTGCAGTAGATCTTCTTGAAAACTTAAATACACCAGCATATAAAATTGCTTCATTTGAAGTTATAGATTTACCATTAATTAAGTATGTTGCTCAGACTGGAAAACCAATGATAATTTCTACAGGGATGGCTAATTTTGAAGAGATTCAAGAGGCTACTGAGGCTGCAAGAGATGGTGGTTGCAAGGAATTGGCAATACTACATTGTGTTAGTGGATATCCTGCACCAGCTGAAGATTATAATTTAAAAACACTTTTGGATATGAGGGAAAAGTTTGGCTTAGTAATAGGTTTATCAGATCATACAATTGATAATGCTACAGCAATTACTAGCGTTGCTTTAGGTGCTTCTATTATTGAAAAACATGTCACCTTAGGTAGAAATAATGGTGGTCCAGATGACTCTTTTTCACTTGAGGCTAACGAGTTAAAAGGATTATGCAAAAATTCTAAAACTGCTTGGGATGCTCTTGGCAAAGTTAGCTATGATAGAAAGCATAGTGAACAAGGAAATATAAAATTTCGACGCTCTTTATATTTTGTAAAGGATATGAAATTGGGAGATACTATAACCTACGAAAATATTAAAAGCATTAGGCCTGGGTTCGGTCTTTCGCCAAAAAATATTGAAATATTAATTGGTAAAAAAATAAAAAAAACAGTTAAAGCAGGAACAAAAACTAGTTGGGATATAATCGAAGATGAATAATAATTACGTATTTGATAATTTATAATGTTATGGAATTATTACCTTAATTTTCTATTAATTTATTATGAATTTTGATATTAATGAAGTTTCAATTTTTGAAATTGATAGTGTATTAGAAGGGCAAGATTTAAGTCAGTATGATTTTGAAATTGAAAAAATCGTAAATAATCTCTGGGCTGATATTGGAGAATTTGAGGATATGCTTGGACCTTTATTTACAGTTTTCCTCAGAGATGAGCTTCTACCGTCGCTTTATATTAACTACCTTTCATTAGTTAAGTTAGAGGCTAAATATGAAATTATCAATGTTAAAGTAACTACTTCGATTATTGATATTATTAGCAAAAACTTAAAAATAAAATTAGATTCTAATAGGAAAAACTATGATTATGTATTTGGTCTTCTTACCAGAAGTTATTTCTACATAAATTATCCAACAAATGAAAGAAGCTTTTTGAAAAGAATTTTTTGGAGCATAAAGAGCCAAGTTATTCTTCAGTGGTCTTACTTTAAAGGCATTAATGTGTTGTATATGAATGCTGGTAAATTAGATAATGATTTTTCTTTAATTCCGAACTCTCTTGATGCGATTTATATTAAGGAAAAAAAGCCAAAAGATGTACTTCCAGATTTAGATAAAATTAAGGCTATTGTAAAAGAAAATATTAAGAGAATGGACCTGTCTATTCCATCTAATATGGTTATTGAAGTTATAGAGCAAAGGGTGTTTAATTATTTACCCCATACGTTTAATCATATTTTTACATTGGCTGAGTTTATTAAAATTCATGATATTAAGTTGGTAATTTCTTCTGCAGTAAATAATGAATTTTTTTTATGTTTATTAGCTGCTTCTCGAATTGCTAAAATAGATTCAATGGTAATTTCTCATGGCATGCCAACTGCATTTAATCCGAAAATTAATAATTATTGTACTTATCAGGGTACATTAAATAATTTTGAGCCAAAGTACTCTAATACTAAGCAATTTCGTTTTAAGGCTAAATGGTTTGGATAAAATTCATAAATTTATTATTCTTGCTCCAGAAGTCCACCATTTTGCTATGTCAAATTTGCTAGTCGAATGTAGGAAAACTATTAAGGATATAGAATATGTTGTTAATCAAATTAAGCTAAGTAATGAAGATTATTTTATTAAGTATAGAGATGAATTACAGTTCTTAAGATTTCCAAGTGATCATTCTAAAGAGATTGGTTATGGCACCTTAATGAAATATTGCAATGAAAATACTGTTGTTATTGGCCATCCTGGGTCAGCAATGATTGAATGTTTGACTAACAATGTTCATTTTTTTCCTTATTTTGATTATGATAAATGCAAACAAAACTCTAGTTTAAACTTACTAATGATGGATCTTTTATACGTAGCAAAAAATAAAGAAGAGTTATTAGATAATATTTTATCTAATAAAATATATAGATCTGGAAATACTAAAGAGGATTTGCTCTTCAATGATGGTAACTATTTGCACGAAATCGTATCAGATATATTAAATAATAATATCTAATATATTATATGAAAATATCAATATGTATCCCAACTTATAATCGCGCTGATCATTTAATTAATTGCTTAGAGTCAATTGTATTAAATAAAAACTCTTCATCAATTGAGTATGAAGTTTGTATTTCAGATAATTTTTCAAATGATAATACTGAAGAAGTTGTCCAGTCTTTTCAAAAAAAAATTCCAATTAATTATTTTAAAAATTCAAGTAATATTGGAAGAGTAAGTAATTATTTAAATGTTGTAAATATTGCAAACGGTGATTTTATTTGGATGATTGGTGATGATGACCTTCTTTTATCAAATGCTATTTTTGAGCTTGATAAACTTATTTCTAGTAACAAGGATGTTGAATTTTTTTATATAAATTCTTATTTTTTAGATTCAGATTATTTGAGTTCCTTTAGTAAGCCATTTAATACAAAATATTTACCAAATAATATGTCTTTATTTTCATCATGGACTAGAGATGGACGAATGAAATTTATTGATTTAATAAATCCAAAAATTTCTTTTGATTTCCTTGGTGGCATGTTTCTATCAGTATTCAAAAAAGAAGGCTGGCTAAATAATGCAAACGTACTTAATAATGAAGCGGTTAATGATTTGAGAGAATTTTCACATTATGATAATACTTTTCCACATGTAAAGATATTTGCTAATGCCTTTTCAAAGTCAAATGCTTATTTTTATTCAGACCCATTAACAGTCAATTTATCTGGAATTCGAGAATGGTCCTCTCTTTCACCATTAGTAAATAGTGTTCGAATTATTGAGAGTCTTAAAGAATTTAGATTGAATGGACTTTCTTATTTTAAATATTTTCTATATAAGAATTCTGCGCTGAATAATTTTCTGCCTGATTTACTTAAAATATTAATTTATAAAGGCAACACTGGTATTGAGTATATTAATCCAGTAAAATTAATTTTTTTTAATTGCATCTACCCTAACTTTTATTTCTCAATTATTTATTTCTTTTTTAGAAAAGTAAAAAATAAATTAATGAAGATTTAGTTTTTATAGATATCTTTTAATTTCTATATTTCAAAATTATTAATTAACTAAGGGCATATAAACAACAAACTTATATTATGAATAATACAATGAATGAAATTAACAGCTGTGAAGTTTGCGGTAATAGTAATCTTTTCCCTGTCCTTAATTTAGGATCTCATCCAATGTGTGATGATCTTGTTGAAGTAGGTAATGATAGAAAATGCAAAGAATACCCAATAGAAATTTTGTTCTGCAAAGAATGTTTAACTGGTCATCAGCGATATCAAGTTCCAAAAGGTGAATTATTTCCCTCTTCTTATCACTATCGCTCGCGTTTTACTGCTGATGTCTTAAAAGGTATGGAAAATCTTGTTGAGGCAACTTTTATTCGTTACAAAAAAAATCAAAATATGAAGGTTCTTGATATAGGTTGTAATGATGGTAGCTTATTAGATTTTTTTAAAAATTTTGATGCTACTACAATCGGTGTTGAGCCAACTGATGCATATAAGGATGCTAAAGAAAAGGGCCATATAACCTATAATAATTTTCTTTCTGAAGATATTGCAAAATTAATAGTAACTGATCAAGGAAAGCCTGATGTTATAACTTTTACAAATGTTTTTGCCCACATTGAAAATTTGGGCGAAGTTCTTGATTCATTAAAAATATTAATGAAAAATGATACTATGATTGTGATTGAAAATCATTACTTAGGTGCAGTGCTTGAGCGTTCACAATTTGACACTTTTTATCATGAACATCCTAGAACATATAGTTATACTTCTTTTTTGTATATGGCAAAATCTTTAGAAATAGATTTACTTGATGTCGAGTTTCCTTCTAGATATGGTGGGAATATAAGAGTCTTTTTAGGCAATAAGAAATTGTTTAAGTTGCCTAATATTATTAATAAGAAATTATTAGAAAAAAAAGAAAGTTATTTTTATGATGATTTTCAAATATTGAATAAAAATATTAATACTTGGGTTAAAAATAAAACTATTCTTATTGATGAACTTATACAAAAACATGGTGTAATTAAAGCAAAAGCGTTTCCTGGTCGTGCTGCTATTTTAATTAAGATGCTTAAACTAGATGAAAGAAGTATTTCTGGGGTTTATGAAAAACCTGGCTCATTAAAGATTGGTAACTTTTTGCCTGGTACGCGTATTCCTATCTATTCAGATGAAGATCTCTTTTTACTAGAAGATATCAGTCAGCCTATTTTAAATCTTGCATGGCATATTTCTGAAGAGATCAATAAGTATATGACTTTCTCTGGCTATACAGGTGAAATTATTGATGTTTTATCAACTAAAGATTTTATTGATGATTAAACTAAATGGACTATATAAATGTTGATTCTAGTGATTTATTGATATGTACCCAGTTATAAATTGTTTAAGTAATTGCCCTAGTCATATTGCAATTGTTGGGGGTGGTCGATGGGCTAGGGTGCTGACTGAAGTTCTGAGCGAAATTGTTTCTAAAGATATCGTAATATCTATATATAGTCTTCATAATGGAAAGGGAATGACTGCATGGGTCTTAGAGAAAAAATTCAGACAAAGTGTAACTGTTTATGATGACTTTCCTAATTTAAGTAACCATAAGGTTGATGCGATGATTGTAGCAAATTCTGCTAGTGATCATGTCATTGCTATTCAAAAAAGTCTCAATTCGAAAATTCCAGTGCTAGTTGAAAAACCAGTGACAATGTCTTATTCTTCAACGTTACAAATGGTGAAATTAGCACAGGAAAAAAAAACATTTTTGGCCTCGGCCCACGTTTTTCTTTTTAATCGGTACTTATCTAATTTCTCCCAACTTGTTTTTGATTCAGGCGGGCTTAAATCAATCCAAATTGAATGGTCTGATCCCATATCTGAAAATAGACATGGTGAACAAAAAAACTTTGATCCTAGCCTACCAATTTTTTTTGATTTGTTGCCTCATATTCTTTCTATCATTAACGTGATAGTTGGAAAGAAATCTATTCAATATACTAATCTTATTTTTCATAAGGGAGGATCTGAAGTTGAGATAGAGCTTATGTTAGAGGGTGTTTTTTGCAGCGTAAACTTGGTACGAAATAGCAATGTTCGAAAGCGTATAATTAATATTATGTCAGATCAGCATCTTCAATTGGACTTTTCTCAAGAGCCTGGCGTCATTAAAAAAGAGTCATTAAGTATAACTGGTGATGAAAAATGGGACTTGGATATTAAACCCGTTGCGCAAATGCTATCAGCATTTTTAGTTCAGTCTGCAGGAGGGAAGGCTGATTTACGGCTTGATATTGATTTAGGGTTGGAAGCCAATAAACTTATTGATGAAACATTATTATCTTATAATAATTCAATGATTTCATGGTTAAAAAGTAAGTTAATTGCGCCAGTTATAATTGATGACGATTTGCAATATGCACTCCGAGAGATTCTTTTAGTAAATGGATATTTTTTGATGGATGCAGAACTTATGATAGATCGCATTCAAAAAGTATTTAGTGAAGATTCTACAAATTACTGGCTTGACAGGCTTAATAACGATACTGAGCCATTTGAGCTAATAAGAAAAATTGCATCAGGTTGAAAATATTTTAATTTAAGTATAGGAGAAAAGCTTTGAAAGTTGTTATTTTAGCTGGTGGCTATGGCACTAGAATTAGAGATGTAGCTGAAGATATTCCAAAACCAATGATACCAATTGGGCCATATCCAATTCTATGGCATATAATGAAAACTTATTCCAAATTTGGAATTACAGATTTTATAATTTGTCTTGGTTACAGAGGGCAAGCAATTAAAGATTTCTTCCTTAATTATGAAGCTTTTACGCGTGATTTCACAATCAGCCTTAGTGGTCAAAGTGAAATTAAATACCATAATAAACATAATGAATCTAATTGGAATATTACCTTGGCTGATACAGGTCTTAGGTCAATGACTGGCTCTAGGATTTCCCGTATCAAGCATTATTTAAATAATGAAGATTTTATGGTTACATATGGTGATGGGGTTTCAGATATTGATATTCAAAAGTTAATTGATTTTCATAATTCTCACAATAAGTTACTGACTGTAACTGGTGTTCGTCCACCAGGACGTTTTGGGGAAATGAATTCAGATTTAAGTGGACAAGTTTTAGAGTTTAATGAGAAGCCTCAAGCTTCTGCAGGAAGAATTTCAGGTGGTTATTTTGTTGCTAGCAACAAATTATTTGATTATCTTGATGATGATGAAAATCTAGTTTTTGA
>MDTF01007762.1_pt1 | contig 10833 bp, 12 predicted proteins | sample 811191 | NCBI WGS metagenome assembly MDTF01 (sample SAMN05326649, study PRJNA326480) | marine metagenome | isolation source: seawater | place: Southern Ocean | collected 2011
CTAAAGGTGCAACAGGTGCAACAGGACCTCAAGGAAATATAGGTAACACTGGTGCTAAAGGTATAACAGGACCACTTGGACCACAAGGTAACATAGGTAACACTGGTGCTCAAGGTGGACAAGGTGCTAAAGGTATAAATGGACCAACAGGACCATTAGGACCACAAGGTAACGCAGGTAATAACGGAGCAAAAGGTGCAACAGGACCATTAGGACCATTAGGACCACAGGGTAATATAGGTAACACAGGTGCTAAAGGTGCAACAGGACCATTAGGACCACTTGGACCACAAGGTAATATAGGTAATACAGGTGGGGCAGGTGCTAAAGGTGCAATAGGACCAATAGGTAATGTAGGACCAACAGGACCACTTGGACCACAAGGTGGTGGTGGTGCTAAAGGTGCTACGGGACCACTTGGACCACAAGGTAATGTAGGACCATTAGGACCACAAGGTGGAATAGGTAATGTAGGACCAACAGGTAATGTAGGACCACTTGGACCACAAGGTAACCAAGGTAATGTAGGACCAACAGGTCAAAAAGGTGCAACAGGTGCTCAAGGTAATGTAGGACCACTTGGACCACAAGGTAATATAGGTAATGTAGGCCCAACAGGATCAACAGGTACACAAGGTACAACAGGTATAAAAGGACCTGGAGGTAATGTAGGACCATTAGGTCCTCAAGGTAACGTAGGACCAACTGGTGCAAAAGGTGCGAACGGTGCTCAAGGTAATGTAGGACCACTTGGACCAACTGGACCATCAGGACCACAAGGTAATACAGGACCAACAGGACCAACAGGTGGATTTAGTACAAACTCAAATGCTCAAGTAAATAGTTTAGGTGTTGGAGCAAGTGCTTCAGGTACAGCAGGTATGATTAGAGCTACCAATGATATTATTGGTTACTATTCATCAGATAAACGTTTAAAAGACGTTAAAGGTAAAGTTGAAAATGCTCTTGAAAAAGTATTACAAGTAAACGGTGTACAATTTGATTGGATTGCTAAAGAAGGTATACATGAAAATACGGGACACGATATAGGGATTATAGCACAAGAAATTGAAGCATTCTTCCCAGAAATTGTAACAACAAGAGTAAATGGGTACAAAGCTGTTAAATATGAAAAATTAGTAGCAGTACTTATTGAAGCAATTAAAGATTTAAATCATAAAGTAGAACAATTAAAAAAATAAAAAATGGGTTTATTAATTACAGGATCAGTACTATCAGTACATAATAGCAGTTCGTATGATCACTTTTATTGTAGAATAGATCATTATCAACTACAAAAGTCATTAGGGCACGTGTGCGCAACTTTAGGTTTTTATGAATCTAAAGAAGGTAGTGATAATGCATTCCCTACATATCAAGAAGATTATGCTCAATCAGATATTTCGGGACAACTTAACACTCTATCAAAAGATGGAGATATAATCTCAGGATATTTAGAATTTCCACTTACATCTAGTGAACAAGTTACAGTAACAACATATTCAAGTTCATTTGTAGATAGAATGGTTGATTATATAGATTACGATGATGCTGGTAACGAAGTTACTAAACAAAGAAATCAGGCAATTGAAGTAATATCAACAGGTAGTGAAGAAGTAACAAAATCTAAAATTAGAATGGATTTAATTACTGGTAGTATTGGTGAATATGCTTATGGTAGATTGATAACACATTTTAGTGAAATTTTTGGTAGTGGTAACGTAAAATCTTTATAAAAATGGTATATTTTGCAAATTTTGATACATTTAACTTCTGTTTAAGGGGGACTACAAATCTAAACTGTAGTAGTAATGCACAAGGAATGTTTAATGGTAGTTTTGTTTCTTGTTTTGGGTGGCCTTATTGGAATACTCAAGGTATAAATCAAGGTAAAAGTAGTTGGAGTGCATATATTTTCCAATGTCAAATTCCTTATGTAAATACTTTTCGTACATCAAATACAAACCTTAAAATTGATAGTCATTTAAGATTCCAGGGAAGACCGTTTGGTTTAAACTTAACAGCAGCAAATTCAAAAATTGCAAGTGTCTTTTTTAGTGGTAGTAATCCACCACAAGTTGCCGCACCTACAAGTGGTACCTTTATGGCAGGTTACCATCGTGTAGGATTATCTTCAAGAGGTAATTCAGTTGGTATTGGTTGTAATCTTGTATACGGTGCTGGTTTTAATAATTGGAGACTTAATTCTGCAAGTGGAACAGTTGTTACTTCAAACCAAAATACAAATTTATTTTTTGGTAGTAATTATGGTGGTGTGAATTTTAAAGACATTAAAGGGTTTTTTGCTAGTGGTTTTTAAAAAAACAATCTAAAAACAAATGTTACATTTAAAAAAGTTATATGAAAGCAATTTGGGTAATAGAAAACGTTAAAAAGGATAATTCCTTTTATGATGAATTTACTTTAGTTATGTTATTTGCTTCCGTTACTCTATGGAAGCGATACCACCCTAACCATACTACAATACTATATTGTGATAAACAAACTTTAGATGTTTTATCTAATTTAGATATTTTATCTTTATGGGATCAAATTAATGATTTATCTTATCCTGAAAAAATTAATCGTAAAATATTTTGGTCAAGTTGTAAAACTAAAATTATTAGTGAGGCAACAGAACCTATAATTGTTATAGACCACGATTTTTTAATTTCAACAAATATAGATAAGTATTTAAAAGATGAGGTATTATATACCCATGAAGAACAAGCTTATCCTTGGTACCCAGCTAAAAATGATGGATATTGTTCTAAACTCCCATACCCAGCTACTAATGAAGTAGATTTAGCAGCAAATGTATCATTATTTTACTTACCAAATCCTAAATTTTCTCAAGAATATGGTAAAAGAGTATTAAAAAACCACGAAGCATTTACTGAAATGGATTTTCCTAATATGTCACCCAATTATATGATATATTCTGAACAATTGATGTTAAAACAAATGTTAGTAAAAGATAACATACCTCATAATACTTTAACCATTAATGTATTTGATAACAATAAAGGTATATTTAGTGACGCAATTAATATGTATGGTATTTGGAGTAGCGAAGAATCTTCATTATATTATAGACACTATGGTATGGATAAGAGAAGATTGACTAACACGGGTTTAAACGACGAAATCAATTACTTATATAGATGCATTAACTCTAGTAAAAAGATAAATATAAAGTTATTAAAACGTAAAATTAATGAAAGCCATCCACGTAAATTGGACCAAACCATTCTTTGAAAAACATAGGTTAAGAGGCCATGGATTTGAAATATTAAAGAATCTAAACTCAAAAACATATGACCAATTAGATTCTCAACTTTTATATACAATGGTATCTGCCGCTAATTGGAAAAAACATAATGGTCCAATTAAATTATACACAGATTCTATAGGTGCTTCATTTTACCAAAGATTTGGTTTATTAGACTTATATGATGAGGTAGATATTAATTTCTTAAATGGATATTCTAAATCAAATATCGATGCTGCTTATTTTTGGACTAGTGGTAAGATAAAATGTTTGGCACACCAAACAGAACCCTTTGTATTCTTAGACCAAGATATGATAATCAGAGATAAATTACCACAATGGGTTCGTACTAATGACTTAACTGTAGCACATTGGGAAATAGGTAGAGGTTATTATTATTTTGATAAAGAAAAATTTGAATCTGAAATAACACATATACCTTGGATTGACAATTATAATGTAGATGATTGGTCACCTAATACTTCATTTTTATGTTTTAATAATATGGACTTGCTAAAAGAGTACCATGAATGGCATAAAAAATTAGTTACCACAAATGGAGAAAATATACCAGAATGGTTTTGGTTATTAACAGACCAGGGTATTTTAGGACACATAATCAGAGAAAACGACTACCATGTAAATACATTAACACAAAAAATATCATTATCCCATCATAATAATACTAATGGGATTAATAGACATAAAGGTAAAGCAGAAAAGTGGTACACACCAATAAACCCCTCGTTTCAGGAATTACCCTTTGAGCATGTGTGGTTAAATAAAATTAACATTGAATCATTAAGAAATCAAGATTATTTTAATGAATTAGTAGATCAATTAAATATGAGTCATTATCTTACGGATGTAAGGTGGAGTAAATATTGGGATGAATATCATGAAAAAAAATAATATAAAAATAATACGTTCTTGGTGGGGTGATTTTGCAGATAAATTCAAAGAAATCCCTAAATTTCCATTATACCCTGGACAGGAAATAGTGTATGTTTGGGGTAAAGATAATTTTAAAATATTATCACAAAGAGGATACATTTGTTATTTAATGGAAGATGATGATTATGGTTTGGATAACATATATGGTAAAAAATTATTGGTATTAGATAGAGCATTACAAGATTGGGGTGAAGTACTTATGTTAGATTGGGATTGTTATATTCTAAAACCTCTAGATAACTCATTCATATCAGCACTAAACAGTAAACCAATACAAATACCATTATATGCCCATCATAAAGATTCAAAAAGATCATTAATAGAAACAATACCAAATGATCACCCTTTAAATAGCATAAAAGAATATAGTGAACACATATACACTACGATAGATAATTTAGACAAAGAATTACCTAAATATAGTTGGGAATGGGATGATGGTTTAATTATTCCTAATTTTGGCTGTGTTTATTCTCGAGATGTAAATTTTGGAAGAGATTTAATTAATATAGCTAAAGAATATAATGTAAAGGGATTAGTTGAAGAATTTGCTACATGGGTATATGTAAATTGTAGTATGGAAGAGTATATAGAAAGATATTTACCAACTTATGTATTAGGTGTATCTGAAATAAAAACAGTAAGACAACAATTTGATATTGAAGTAATACAACAAAAATTTAATAATTATATTAAATCTGAAATTAATTTTAAACCATATTTAGAGCATGTATAATAAACCATTTTATAAAACGGAAAATGAAAATATCTTTCATTTAGCACCAATACCTGTATATAAAAGGGTATTTGAAAATTGTCCTATTACTGAAAATCTTTATTTTACAGGTAAAAGAATGCTAAACCCAAAACAAAAATTAATGGGTCAAGAATTACCTAACATTTATGATAAAGAAAGACAAGATGCTTATGAAATAAATTATAACAGAAAAGATGAATGGACTGAAAATCATGAATTACAACCCATTGGAAGTAGATTTCATGTTCCTCCCAATAATTTTTTAGATGAATATAAAGTTACCCCAGAAAAAAATTCAGGATTACCTGATGTTGATTTAATTATTAAAAGAATTAAACTAGGTTTTAAAGAATTACTATGGTCACAAGGTCATAAAGTAAAAATCAATCCTACTATTACTGAAAGTTGGTTACAGTATTATAAACCAACTGATGGAAGAGGGCATAACGCTCATAATCATAATAGATGGCAAAACTATGAAGAAAAATCACAAATGTATTCAGGTGGATATTATTTACATGATGGTGAACCTTTAAAAGATCACCCATATAGTGGCGCTTTTTCATTTCATCTTAGAGGTAGTAAACATTATATTAGGCCCCAAAAAGGAATGTTATTAATTTGGCCACATGATATAATACATTCTGTTGAGCCATTTTATGGTAGAGTAGACAGAGCAGTAATTAATTTTAATATACAAGCATGAATATAATATTTGAAACATACGGAGGAATAGGCAAAATAATAATGTCTACAGTTATAATTAAAAAACTAAAACTAAAATACCCAGAAAGTAATATTATGGTTGTTACATCTCAACCTTTAGTATTTAAAAATAACCCCCATATTAAACATCTTTACACACCAGACCAAAAACCAGCTTTAAATGGGTTATATATTAATGGTAATAGAGAAGTTAAAATTCTAATGAGGGAACCATATGCAGAGAGTGATTTTCTGTTAAATAAAAAACATCTTTTAGAAACTTGGTCTGAGTTATATGATTTAGATTATAATAATGAATTACCAGAAATTTATTTAGATAGCATAGAAATAGAAAAATATAAAAAATCTTATAATACAGATAAACCTATAATGGTAATACACCCAAATGGGGGTATGGCAGTAATGGATTATAATTGGGCACGTGATTTACCTTCAGAAAATGTTCAAGAAATAATAAATCAAAACAAAGATAAATATACTATATATCATATTAAATCAAAAGACCAAAAGTTAAAATATGATAATGTAATTGAAGAAACAGGTAGTATAAGAAAAGTAGCAGTGTTATTAACATTAGCTGAAAAAATATTATCAATAGATACTTTTACACAACATTTAGCTGCGGCATTAAGAAAAAAAGCAACGGTATGTTGGATAGTAACTAAACCAAAAGTATTTGGATATAACTTCCATAGTAATATTATATCAAATAAACCTGAATTTTATACCCCATCAAATCAATATTTTGGCTATAATTTCCTAGAACATATAGATAACTTGCCTTATCAAGATCCTAGTCGTATATTCGACGTCGAAAAAATAATTAACTCACTAAATAAATAATATGTTTAATAGTTTTAATTTTGATCAACACGAAGTTGATATGCAACAATATTACTTTTTTAAAGAAGGTTTTACAAAAGAACAATTAAATAAAATTGAAAAAGATGTAGCAACTTTACCTTTTAATGATGCTTCAACTGCAGGGGGTAGTGATAAAAAACTTAGATCATCATCTGTAAAATGGATACCTCAAACTAATAATTGGTGGTGGTTATATGAAACTTTAGCAGGGTATGCTACACAAGCAAATAATGCATTGTGGAATTTTGACCTCCACCAAATACCAGAACAAATCCAATATACTGAATATTATGCTACACAAAAAGGACACTATGATTGGCATGCAGATATTGGTCCTGGATTATTATCTAAAAGAAAAATATCAATAACAGTCCAACTATCAGAACCTGATGAATATGAAGGTGGTGATATGGAATTGTTTAAAGGAGGAAGTATGAATGGTCCTTTTGAACAAGCACCAAGAAAAGAGGGTTGTGTATTTATCTTTCCATCGTTTATGATGCATAGAGTATCACCTGTAACCAAGGGTACAAGAAAATCATTTGTATTATGGTTAGGAGGAACTCACTACAAATAATATGGTAAATAACTTAGCTAAATTAGTTATAGATAATGGTGGAACTATTACACCCCTAATCTTATCTGAAGAGAAAGGACGTGGAATGGGTTTATGTAATGTATCTATTTTTTTGGATGATAATGGTGAATTATTAGCCAATATCAGAAACGTACATTATATATTATACCATGATGAATTTGAACAAAACTTCCAATGTAAGTGGGGGATTTTATCTTATTTAAATCCTGAAGATGATATTAAATTAAGAACTTACAATTATTTTTGTAAATTAGACCCTGACACTTTAGAAATTATTTCATCAACTGAAATAGATACATCTAAAAATGATATTGAACCTATTTGGGAATTTATTGGTTTAGAAGATGTTAGAATATTCAGATGGGAAGGACAATTATATGCTTCAGGTGTAAGAAGAGATGTTAAAGATAATGGAGAAGGAAGAATTGAATTATGTAAATTAGATGTAAAACCTAATGGAGTGATTGAAGCAACTAGAGACAGAGTTGAAGTTGACCCCCACACACATTTAGAAAAAAATTGGATGCCTATATTAGACATGCCATTTCATTTTGTTAGATGGTGTAATCCCTTAGAAATTATAAAAGTAAATCCTAATAGTAGAAGTAAACAAACAGTAGCTAAAGGTGAAATTAATATAATTGATAGTGAAGTTGTTATTAAAGAAACCATCCCATTAGATTTACCTTTAGGGTTAAGAGGTAGCTCTCAAGTAATACCATTTGGCGATAAGGGGGATAGAATATGTGTAACACATGAAACACATTTTTTCTGGCATCAAAATAAGAAAAAGGATGCGCATTATTACCATAGATTTGTTATATGGGATAAAGATTGGAAAGTTAAAAAAGTATCTGAACAATTTAAGTTTATGGATGCTATGATTGAATTTGCTTGTGGTTTAATAATTAAAGATGATAATTTTATTATTAGTTATGGTTACCAAGACAATGCAGCATATGCTTTAAAAATGCCTATTAAGATATTAGATAAATTAAAATGGGATATAGATGAATAATTTACAAAAGTATTTACATGAATATATCCAAAACCCTTTAGACTATAATATAAATGCTAAATTGGGGGAAGAATATGAAAAACAAGGACAGGGTGCTGCAGCATTATCTTATTTTTTAAGGGCAGCTGAACTTTCAATTGATATTGATAGAGAACTTTCTTATTGTTGTTTGTTAAAAACCTGGAAACAAGTACATAAAATAGGTAGACGAAGAAAATGGGAAAAAACTCAATTAGAATTAGCCATAACACATTTACCAACTAGACCAGAAGCATATCTATTTTTAAGTGAGTGGCATAGCAAAAATAAAGAGGATCATACGGCATATTTATATGCTTGTTTAGGATTACAATATGCAAAATCAGAACCTTTAAAATATGATATTGGATATCCAGGTGAATATATGTTATATTTTCAAAAAGCATACCATGCGTGGAATATATCTAAAAGAGATGAATCAATACAAATTTGGAAGAAATTAGGTGAAATGCCTAACATACCTAACAAATACAAGGAAATAATTAAACATAATAATATGAGTTTTGGGAATAATCTAAAACCTATACAAAAGATTGAATTTACAATAGAAACTAAAAAAACAAGCGAACACGCAAAATATTATATTAATAATTAAGTTAATATGTATTAGTATGTTGCAATAATATTTAATTAAAGCAAATAATTATGAGTTGGACCTACAATGGTGAAACGATTGATGAAGTAACTAAATTTCCCCCTAACACTTATGGGTTTGTTTATAAGGTATTACACAAACCTTCTAACAAAACATATATAGGTAAAAAAATATTAATTTTTACTAGAAAAGTAAAACTTGGGAAAAAAGAAATAGCCGCCCTTGGAGCAGTAGTTGGAAGAAAACCTTCTTATAAACTAGCTGTTAAGGAATCTGACTGGGCTACATATTACGGATCACAAAAAGAAATAAAGGAATTACTTAAAGAAAGTAAAACATCTGATTGGGAGCGAACCATTATAAAATGTGTCCCAAGTAAAAAATTACTTACGTATTTTGAAGTTAAATATCAGATGATATACCAAGTGTTAGAAAAACCAGATGAATTTTTTAATGACAATGTTTTAGGTAAATTTTATACTAAGGACTTTGCAGAAATTAAAAAATATGAAGATCCCGTGGAGATTATAAAACACTAACGTATATTACATCGTTATGGTGAATCAGTTATTAGTTACATTAGTAAATTCCGTACTTGGTACTGGCAAGCAAACTGCTAGGGGCAATATGGCTTACAAATGTCCTAGTTGTAACCACCATAAACCAAAATTAGAAGTAAATTTTACTGAAAATAAACAAGGTCATAATCCTTGGCATTGTTGGGTTTGTAGTAAAAAGGGTAAATCAATTAGCTTGTTATTAAGGATAGCAGGTGCTACTCAAGATAAAATAAACGAAGCTAAATCACTATCCAAAAATGTAGATGATAACTATATACCAACTATAGTCAACTCCATAACACTACCAAATGAATTTATAAGCCTAAATAACGTTGATAACAGCGATATAATGGCTAGGCACGCGCTAGCGTACTTAAAAAATAGACACGTGAGTAAACACGATATACTCAAGTATAATATGGGTTATTGTAAAACGGGTTTATACAAAAATATGGTAATAATGCCAACATATGATGCAGACGTTAGGTTAAATTATTTTACAGCACGTTCATTTGAAAAAGACCCATATATTAAATACCGTAACCCCCAATCTTCAAGAGATGTAATACCTAATGAGCATTTAATTAATTGGAATATTCCTATTATTTTATGTGAAGGACCTTTTGATGCTATTGCTATAAAAAGAAATGCAATCCCATTATTGGGAAAAAATATACAGAACAATTTAATGAAGAAAATAGTAACTTCATTAGTAGATAAAATTTACATTGCGTTAGATAGGGATGCAATAAAACAAGCTTTACGATTTTGCGAAAAGTTATTAGCGGAAGGTAAAGAAGTCTATCTTGTAGATATGCAAGATAAGGATCCGAGTGAAATGGGTTTCGAAAATTTCACAAGACTTATACAAAAAACAGTTCCACTTACCTACTATGATTTAATGGAACAAAAACTATCATTATGATAAAAAAATCTTATAAAAGATTATTAGAAATTTCGGATGATTACCAACAAGTTACAATGCCCGATTCTAGGTATTATAGACGAAATGGTAAGTATTATCCATCTATTACTCATGTTTTAAGTACTTATCCAAAAGGTAAGTATTTTGAAGATTGGCTTAAAAAAGTTGGGTACAGTGCTGAACATATTGTTAAAAAAGCAGCAGCTGAAGGCACACAAGTACACGAAATGATTGAGGATTGGTTAAATGGTAAAGAAATTACATTTTTATACCCTGATGGCAACCCAAAAATGCCTGCTCACGTTTGGCAGATGTTTTTAAGGTTTGTTGATTTCTGGGAAACATACAATCCTATATTAATAGAAGCAGAAGTGCACTTATTTTCAGATGAAATACAAGTTGCAGGAACGTGTGATTTAGTATGTGAGTTAGAATTTAATGGAAAAACTGAACGTTGGATTATTGATTTTAAGACATCTAATCACTTACAGACAACATATGATTTACAAGGAGCACTATATGCTCA
>MDTF01018692.1_pt1 | contig 10832 bp, 4 predicted proteins | sample 811191 | NCBI WGS metagenome assembly MDTF01 (sample SAMN05326649, study PRJNA326480) | marine metagenome | isolation source: seawater | place: Southern Ocean | collected 2011
CCAAGGAATTCCCAAGAAATTATTTTTAAAATCCGCGGTGCATCATTGGTAGCGAGCGGGGCGAGTGGAGCAGAGCGATTCCTTGGGGAAAAGGGCAAGAGAACCCGGGAAAAAAGAAATATCGGTATTTTTAGTTGGTCAAATGTTTCTTATTTCGATTGTTGGAGCAATATTTCTTTACTGTTTATACAAAGACTAGAAAAATAGAGATAAGTGATTAGCTCAACGGTAGAGCTTTTAGCTTACAACTAAAAGGTTAAAGGTTCGATTCCTTTATTACTTAACACATGGTTGTGTTTAGCCTTTCACGAAGCCCAAAATAAAAAAAGTATTTACCGCGGTGTAAAGCAAAAAAAACCTTCATGTTTCGTCTTTCATGATCTCAAAATGAAAAAAGGCATTCTCGGGTCGGGCCGAATTTGACGAAATTCGTGCTTCTTTGTAGAAAGTTTAAACACTTCGACTCAGATTAAAAAAGGATATTTCTCGAAGTTTTTCTTAAAAATTTTAATTTATGTACGTTTGATTCTGGCGTAAAATGAACGCTTTCAGGATACTTTAAACATGCGAATCTAACGCAGCTTACGCTGAGTGGTGCACTGGAGAGTAACATAAAAACATTAAAGTAATATGCCTTTAATAGATTAGATTGATTTCAAATTACATCGTGTTTTTATAAGATTAGATTGTTGATTAGCACCAATTTTTCAAGTCGAAAATCTTTAGCAGGTTTTAACGAACGAGCTGCCTCAATAGCATTTAATAAGGCTATATTTTTATAAATCAGCAGTTTGGAATATTGGACAATGAGAAAATTCTTGATCCAGTAATCTTGAGTGGTAGCATGGCAAGTTTGCCGTAAATTCCAAAGGTTTGAAAAATTGATTCAAAACCTTGTAAAAAGCTGACTAATTAAGTGCCAGAAGTCTCGGTAATGCTTAAGGCTTGAGCGTTATTTGGGAATACTAGGTTTTAATAGCAAAACAAATGAAATTTTAGCTTTATAAAAAATATCAAAAACATTGAGTATTTATAAAGACACCGAGTTTCTAGAGTAATTTTAAAGAGAGCAGAATAGAGAATGTAATATTAAAATGTTATAATAGTCTTTGGAATTTCAAAGGTAAAAACAGCTCTCTAAATCTTATTAAATTGTCATTTCTGACAAATAACTGACTTTACATTTGCGAAAGCTTGAGTAGTAAAAGGAATTAGAGACTCCTGTAATTCAAGCCATCAACAAAAATTGCTTTTTTTAGATTTGCTTCTAATAAAAAATGAAACTAAAGCGATTAACCTGAATAGTACCGCCGCAAGGTTGAAATTTAAAGAATTAGATGAGGAGGAACATTGTTTGCGGATTGTGTTGGTTAATTCGATAAAACACGCAAACTTTACCATTTTTTGTATCTTAACAGTAAGAGCTTTTGCTCATATTTTGCGTTAACACAGTTGTTGCATGGCTGTCGTCAGTTCTTATTTTATAATGTTTGGTTAATTCCAAGAAAGAACGAAACTTTCATTGTTAGTTGCTACGTTTTTACGAGAACTCTAACAAGGTGTTTTGATAATAAACACAAAACCGAAAATGACGTCTAAGTCTTTATGGCACTGATATAATGGGCTTCAGATGCAATACAATGAAAGTTAACAAAAAGTAGCTGTATTTTTATTTGCTAATCTTTAAATACTTTCTTAGTTCGGATTATTATTTGTAACTCAATAATATGAAGGCGGAGTAAACAAGTAATGACTAACTATAATGTAGTCGTGAAAATCTTAATTCCTCTTTTACTTCTCGCCCGTCACTTCGAGAGATTAGAGTTTACCAGAATATTTAATCAACGAGGCAAACTTTGAAGGTTTAATAGATGATAAATTTTGAAATTTTGAATAAGTCGTAACAAAGTGACTGTAAAGGAATTTGCTGTCGGAATAAGAATTTTATAGTCGATCAATCTAATGGATTTAAACAGTAAGAATTAAATACACAAACATCATTAGCATTTGATAGTTACAATTTTTACGTTTTGAAATACTTAATAAGGAAAAAAAAACAAAGTCCTACCTTATGAAAACGTTAAATTTTGTTTATTAATACAAGTTTTTTTAATGGAATGCTTAGAATTTATGTTAACAAGGCGTACTTTATAATAACGAAATGCTCGCTAATAATTATATTTTAATAGTCGAGATTCCTTGAAAATAGAAAACTAGCCTCTATTTTTAGAGGCGTGATTAAATAAAACCACCGGTTTAAGATTTAATCTTCTTAGCGAATTGAAACATCTAAGTAGCTTTTTCAAAAATCAAAAGAGAAGTTGAAAGTAGTGGCGAGCGAAATCTTCAAACGAATAAGGAATAAAAAACACTATGGGTTTCAGTCTCGTACTTATTCTAACCCATTGAATAAACGTATTTCGGTCGTTTATTTACAATTTTTATCTGTTATTAAATGCGTGATAGCGTATTAATTTAAAAGGAAAATCATTTTCTTAGATTTAGAGCATAAATTACTAATAGTGTACGAGTACTGTGAAGGAAAGCCTAACCGTTAAGAACGGTTTGTAATTGAAATTAAAAGTGACCAGCAATCTTATAAAAAAGATGTACTTTTTGCATCACGGTCTTACTAGTTAAAAAAATAGGCAAGCCTTAAATAAACGATTAAAGCGCAGAGAAATCTTTTTTTTAGTCTTTTTTTTTATACACGAAACTAGGCGATCTAATCAGGTGCTAGTTGAAATTTTTCTAACCCAAAAATGGAAGACTTAATTTGTGTTTGTTGCAATAAACTAAAGTGACATCTGATTAGGGGTGAAAGGCTAATCAAGCCTAGAAATAGCTTGTATTTTGCGAAAACTATTTCAGTAGATCCGTTTTTTTAAAGTTGTGGGGTAAAGCACTGTTTTAACGAGGGTTATCTAAAAAATATTACCGAATTAAGACAAACTCAGAATACACAAAAATACTAAATTAGACGAGACAGACTTTGAGCGAAAAAGTTTTAAGTCAAAAGAGAAACAACTCAGAATATCTTCTAAGGTTTTAAAGTATGTTAAAAGTTAAATGATGTTTTTTAGCAATAACTTGATTTTAGTGGGCTTAGAAACAGCCATCTTTTAAAAAAAACGTAACAGTTTAGATAATAAGCTCAAAAGCACTAAAAATTCATGAAAATTAAACTTCGCCGAAGAAATATAACATCGTTGGTAGCAAAACATTTTGTATTACGTTAAAGTTGCTTTGTGAAAAGTAAAAAAGGAATCAAAAATGATAATGTAAGAATTAGTAACATAAAATGAAATTACATTTCGTCGAATATCTAAGGTTTTTTACGTTAAATTGTTTTTCGTAAATTTAATCGAGCTTTAAGTTCTAGGTGATAATTGAAAACGATAAGATTAAAACCGCAAAAGCTGACAGAAAGCTTAAATACTACAATCTGAAAATAATTCATTTTCATGGTTATCTTTCGAAGATAATATCTTAAAAGAAATAATACTTGTAGTATACGGATTTTTCAGGAAAAGGCAATGGTTTTATAACTCGTACTTAAACCGCCACAGGTAGATAAATAAAAAATATTAAGACGTGGAATAATGAAAGGTATGGAACTCGGCAAATTGTCCTCGTAACCTAGGGAAAAGAGGAAAAATTTTTTTGACACAAAAAAATTTTGATACAAAACGACAACTAGCGACTATTTAATAAAAATACAGAATAATGCGAATTTTTTAAAAAAGTATATTATTTGACTAGTGTCCAATGCTTTAAACTTAAACAAGAAAGTGCTAAGCTTTCTTATAATGTCAAGTAAATGACTGCCTTACTCTGAGGGTAATAATGTAGCAAAATTCCTTGGCTCATAATTGGAGTCCCGCATGAATCTAGTAACGACTCGTTGACTGTCATGCCTTTCAATCGTGTGAAATTGAAGTAAAGGTGAAGATTCCTTTTTTTTAAAGCAGGACAAAAAGACCCCATCGACCTTAACTTGAATCAATTATTGCGCGTCTTCGTCCAGCTGCTCAGTAATAGATAGCAGTCTATAACATCTAATAAATTTAAAATTTTATTAAAATCAGACAACAATGAAATACTATCCTTTGGTCGTTTCGCGCTTAATTTTTAAAGACAGTAATTGATTGCTAGTTTATCTGGGACAGATTCCTTTAAAATAGTAATAAAGGAGTGCAAAGGTAAACTCAATTAAAATATTTTAATTTTGAACGTAAAAGTAAAAGTTTGCCTAACTGTAAAAATTATAATTTGAACAGAAACGAAAGTTGGCTTTAGTGAACCGATAATGTTTAATGAAAAATTTCCCGTTTAACAAATAAAAGGTACCGTGGGGATAACAGGGCGATATAAACCAAGCGATCATAGCGAAGTTTTTAATTGCTACATCGATGTCGACTTAGGCTATCCAGATGGTGAAGTAGCTATCAAAGGTTCAGCTGTTCGCTGATTTAAAGCCTCCATGAGTTGGGTTTAATACGACGTGAGTCAGTTTTGCTTATATCCGCTTGAAAATGCAACAAAGGGTCGTTTTTACTAGTATGAAAAGACCGTAAAAACAAAGCCAATAGTTATGCTTAAATAGCCACGCTTTTAATAATAGAAAAAATGAATGCATATATTTTTGATTTATTGCCCCAAAAAGTTGCGTACATTGTTTAATACGAAAACTTAGATCGGTCTCTAAAAAAAGGCTAAAAAATAGCTCATTTTATAGGATACGAATATTATGTTTGTTTTAATAAAATATTTAAATATATTCAAAGATTTACTTAATAATAAAACGAAAAATGGGGTGTTTTGGTGGCTAACGGGTTAGGGTTTTACACGCTTACAATTTCCGTGTACTTATAACTGTGGCTTTTAGTTTTATACTTCCGGTCAGGTAACCGTAGATTTTCAAAAACTAAGATTGGCCGAGTTTGACGCAACTCGAGGTTCCAGAAACCTGTAAATTATTCATGGATCAGGAAAAAGAAAAATTTCGGGATCTTGCGTCATTTTACGTAATCATAATTCTGGGTGTTAGAGGTTCGAATCCTTTGTACTTTGGTTAACTAATTAAACAGATGTTTTTTTCACCCCTCGAACAATTTACAATCATTAAGCTAATACCGCTAACAATTTCAGGAGGTTTAGATTTTTCTTTTACAAACTCGTCTTTACTTGCCGCGTTGTCAACCCTTTTAGCTTTTGTTTTATACAATTTTGCATGTTCTAACGCTAAATTAGTTCCTAGCGTTTGACAAAATATCGTTGAATCTTTATTTGAGTTCGTTTATTTTAATGTTTTAACTGAAAACGTTAAAAAAAACGGTGGTCTCTATTTCCCGGTAATCTTTTCGATATTCTCTTTTATTTTATTTTGTAACTTGTTGGGAATGATTCCTTACAGTTTTACTGTTACAAGTCACATAGTTATAACTTTAGGTCTCGCCACGGTTACTTTTTTTGGTATTAACGTAATTGGGATTCAAACCCACGGTTTTCATTTTTTATCGCTATTTTTACCATCGGGAGCACCTATTGCTTTAGCACCTCTTTTAGTAGCTATTGAACTGGTGAGTTATAGTTTCCGTGTTGTTAGTCTAGCTTTACGACTTTTTGCTAACATGATGTCTGGTCACTGTTTACTCAAGATCTTAGCAGGTTTTGCTTGAACAATGCTTTCAGCTGGAGGCGTTTTATCCGTTGTTCACGCCATGCCACTGATCGTTATTTTTGCGATCGTCGGTTTAGAACTTAGTATCGCGTTTCTTCAAGCGTATGTTTTCGCGGTCTTACTTTGTATTTATTTAAACGACGCAATAAGCTTGCATTAAAAGTGTTTTTGATTTTCCTTAATAACACAATCGGTTAGTGTGTCAATCTCATACTTTGAAAATATTGGTTCAATTCCAGTTTAAGGTATAATTATTTTGATGTATCTTTCTATTTTGTTGTTTCCATTTTTAAGTTTTCTTTCCGCTAGCTTACTTGGTCGTTTTATAGGTATTTTTGGCTCTTGTATTTTAGCTACTTTTTCGATTGCCTTTTCGTTTACAATAGCTCTTTTCATATTTTATGAGTCGGCTCTTTGCGGATCCGTTTGTACCGTATTGCTAACTTCTTGAGTCAATACCGAGCTGTTTATTTCATATTGAGGTTTTTATTTTGACTCTGTTTCTAGCCTAATGCTTTTGGTCGTTTGTAGTGTTTCTTCGCTTGTTCATTTGTACGCCACTGAATACATGTCAGCAGACCCCCATCAAGGGAGATTCATGGGCTACCTTTCATTATTCACGGGATTTATGCTAGTTTTAGTAACTTCAGACAACCTTCTCGTGATGTTTTTTGGTTGAGAGGGTATTGGTTTAGCCTCTTTTTTACTTATTAGTTTTTGGTATACAAGAATTCAAGCGGGAAAATCCGCCATTAAGGCCATGCTTGTGAACAGGATCGGAGATCTTGGTTTAGCTCTTGGAATAAGCGCGGTTTTTCTAACTTTTAAAAGTTTAGATTATTCAGTTATTTTAGCGCTTACACCCTTATGTGAAAATAACGTATTTTCATTCTTATCTTTTGAACTGGATCGCTTAACGGTTATCACTTTGTTGCTATTCTGAGGGGCTTTAGGAAAATCTGCCCAAATAGGTCTCCATATTTGGTTGCCTGATGCCATGGAAGGTCCCACGCCCGTTTCAGCATTAATTCACGCAGCTACATTGGTAACGGCTGGCGTTTTTTTAGTTATTCGTTGTTCGGCCATGTTCGAAAAATCCCCAAACTCTTTGTTTATACTTGCAATAATGGGCGCTCTGACAGCGTTTTTCGCAGGTACAGTAGGGCTAGTCCAGAGTGATTTAAAACGAGTTATTGCTTTCTCTACTTGTAGTCAATTAGGTTTTATGGTTTTTGCTTGTGGTTTGTCGCATTATTCCGTCGCTTTATTTCACCTAGCTAATCATGCACTTTTCAAGGCTTTACTTTTTTTAAGCGCTGGTTGTGTAATTCACGGACTACTCGACGAGCAAGATCTTAGAAAAATGGGTGGGATGATCCAATTGCTACCTATGAGTTATACTATGATTTTAATAGGTTCTTTAGCGTTAGTAGGATTTCCTTTTTTAACTGGGTTCTATTCTAAAGACGTGATTTTAGAAATAGCTCTAACTACGCCGACATTAGCCGGGAATTTTACGCATTGGTTAGGTTGTTTAGCCGCTTTTTGTACTTCGTTTTATTCGTTTCGCTTAATCTTTTTATGTTTCATTAATGATACGAATACCAAAAAGGTTTACATCGAACACGCCCATGACGCCCCTATAAAAATGGCCTTTCCATTAATGGTTTTATCGATAGGAAGTATTTTTTGAGGTTTTTTATCCAAAGATATGCTTATTGGTCTGGGTTCGCCCTTTTTCTTAAACGGTATAATGACGTCATACGAGAATTTAATTACGATAGACGCGGAATTTGCTTCCGCTCTTTTAAAGAATGTACCTTTTATTTTTACAATAATTGGTGCTGTTCTCGCCTTTTTACTTATTAACTGTTTTATAACTTCAAAAGAGAATATTTTTGCCTATAAAATGACATCATATTATCGCCAATTTTATGTCTATTTAATAAAAAAATGACACTTTGACCAAATTGGTAACGAGCTCGTTGTTCACAAGTTAATGAACTTTGGTTACCGTATTAGTTTTCAATCTCTTGATAAAGGAAATATTGAGACTTTCGGAGCCTTCGGTTCATCGCTAAAAGTGACCCAGCTATCCAAAGGATTATCTTTTTTACACTCGGGATTTATTTTTCATTACTCTTTCGTTATGATAATTGGAATGATTTCTCTTTTAACGTACTTTTTATTTATGTTCGTGAACGTTAATCTTAATATGTTTCTTATTGCGTTAATTTTCTCTTATAGTCTTTTCGTGGTTGAATAGTATTTCTTGGGGGTGTAGCTTAATGGTAGAGCGTTTACTTTGCAAGTAAGAAGTTAAAGGTTCGATTCCTTTCATCTCCTAAACTGGATAAATTAGACAGATCGATCAATTTCAGCAACGGCGGAAAAACTGGGCGGTATTTGCACGTTCTTTCGGCTTGTAGTTTAGTGGTTAAAACTTTAAGCTCATAACTTAGTAATATGGGTTCGATTCCTTTCAAGCCTATAAAATATATATTTTGATGCCTCAATTTGATACGTTTAGTTTCTTTTCTCAAATTTCTTGAGTTCTTTTATTTTTTACTCTTTTATATCTAAGTCTTACTTATTATCTATTACCCGCTATTGCTACAACGTTAAAAGTTCGTAAGCGTAGATTGTCCGTTCAAGGCACGGCAGGAGAAAGTATCGCTCTAACGGCTTCATCGGCTATTTTTAATGACCAATTACAAACTTTCACCAGTTTAGTGAATAACGGACTTTTAGAAAATAAAACTCGTTTTGAAACTTCTACCAGTTCCCCGGCGGTCTCTTCGCAAACAATTACAGATTTTTTAATTATCAATGAGTGTAACAAGTCTTTTTCATCAAAGTTTTATTCTTGTTTTTCTAGTATTTCATTATTCGCTAAAAAATAATAGCTTTTTTATATTTTTAAAGTTTACGTTTTTAAAAGTCGCTTTTGCTGGCTTTTTTCTCAAATCCTTGAGTAACTCGTTGAATGTTTTCAACAAATCATAAAAACATCGGTACATTATACTTTATCTTTGGAGCTTTTTCGGGAGTTCTTGGATTTGTAGTTTCTATGATCATGCGCCTTGAATTATCTCAATCAGGAGACGCTTTCTTATCAGGAAATTATCAACTATATAATGTATTGGTCACTTCTCACGCATTTTTAATGATCTTTTTCTTCGTCATGCCTACTGCTATTGGCGGTTTTGGTAATTGATTCGTTCCTATTATGATTGGTGCTTGTGATATGGCTTTTCCAAGATTAAACAATATCAGTTTCTGATTATTACCTCCGGCTTTAATTTTATTACTGTCGTCATCGTTAGTAGAGGCCGGTGTTGGTTCAGGGTGAACGGTTTATCCCCCATTATCGGGTATTCTAGCTCACTCTGGAGGGGCTGTTGATCTAGCTATTTTTAGTTTGCATTTAGCCGGTGTTTCATCTATTTTAGGCGCAATTAACTTCATTGTGACCATCATGAACATGAGAGCTCCCGGAATGACTGCTCATAGAACACCATTAATGGTTTGAGCAGTTTTTATTACGGCTTTCTTATTATTATTATCGTTACCGGTATTAGCGGGTGCAATTACTATGCTATTAACGGATAGAAACTTTAACACGTCGTTCTTTGACCCTAGCGGGGGCGGCGATCCTGTACTTTATCAGCACCTTTTTTGATTCTTCGGTCACCCAGAAGTATATATTTTAATTCTTCCAGCTTTCGGTATGGTTTCTCATATCGTATCTAACTTTTCATCAAAACAGGTTTTTGGTAACTTAGGAATGATTTATGCTATGCTTTCTATTGGGTTTTTAGGTTTCATTGTATGAGCTCATCACATGTACACCGTAGGATTAGACGTTGACACTAGAGCTTACTTCACTGCTGCGACGATGATTATCGCCGTACCTACAGGTATTAAAATTTTCAGTTGAATCGCTACTATGTTTGGAGGTAACATTGTTTTAAACACACCAATGCTTTTCGCTAATGGATTTATTTTCTTATTCACTTTTGGAGGACTCACTGGAATTATTTTATCCAACTCTGGTATCGATGTTGCATTACACGATACTTATTACGTAGTTGCTCACTTCCACTACGTTCTAAGTATGGGCGCTGTTTTTGCGATCTTTGCGGGCTGGTATTATTGAATAGGTAAAATTACCGGAAACGCTTACCCGGAAGTTTTAGGTAAGATTCATTTCTGAACTACTTTCATTGGAGTTAATCTGTGTTTCTTCCCTATGCACTTTTTAGGGTTAGCGGGAATGCCAAGACGCGTTCCTGACTACCCAGACAGCTACACCGCTTGAAATACTATTGCTTCGCTAGGTAGTTTTATTACTATGGCTTCCACGGCGTTCTTCGTTTACATTATTTACGTAACTATCACTAGTAACGAGAGAATTTCGTACAATCCATGAAGGAACGTTACAAACTTCGCTGTTTAGTGTTTTAATCGAGAAAGGTTTGAGCCCTTTCTTATTAAATGATGTCTCAAATCTTACAACTTGTTAAAAAACCAAGAATCATTAAAGTTACAAAAAGTAGAAGCTTAAAGTTACTAAAAAACCCACAAAAACGTGGTGTTTGCATCAAAGTTTTGACGATTTCACCAAAAAAGCCAAACTCAGCTAATCGTCGTGTTTCAAAAATTAAACTTGTGGAAACGAAACAGCTACTAACTGTCAAAATCCCAGGCGAAGGCCACAGCCTTCAACAACATTCGACGCTATTAGTTCGAGGAGGACGATCAAGAGATCTTATTGGCGTGCGTTATATTGCCGTACGAGGAAAATACGACCTTTTAGGTGTTAAAAATCGAAAGACGTCAAAGAGTGTCTACGGTGTAAAAAAATAGATGGGTATAGTTTAAGTGGAAAAAACAATAGGTTGTGATTCTATAAATTAAAGGTTCAAATCCTTTTATTCATCTTGAAAGAATGGATGAACGGTTATATCGTCAAATTGTAAATTTGATCCCTTAGGGATTGCAAGTTCGAGCCTTGCTTCTTTCTATAGGCTTCGTCTAGCGGTCAGGACATGATTTTTTCAATGTCAAAATAGGAGTTCAACTCTCCTAGCCTAAAATCGGTTTAATAAATACGTAATTTTCTGTACGAATAAATAATTGATTCTGG
>MDTF01015563.1_pt1 | contig 10830 bp, 8 predicted proteins | sample 811191 | NCBI WGS metagenome assembly MDTF01 (sample SAMN05326649, study PRJNA326480) | marine metagenome | isolation source: seawater | place: Southern Ocean | collected 2011
TAAAGCAAGCCACCCTAATTTTTTTAAAATAGTTTTTGATTTGTAGATAACTTTCTTAATAACGTCAAGCCCATCCTTACCACCATCTAGCGCTATTTTAGGCTCAAATTTTCTTACATCATCGGACAGGTTTTTAATATCACTAGTTTTTATGTATGGTGGATTTGAGACAATTAAATCAAATTTATAATTATAAATGTTATCTAGCGATCTTGTGTAAAAATTTGCTCTTTTGTTTAGTCTGAGATTGAGTGAGTTTTTTTTAGCTACTTCAATAGCTTTTTTTGAGATATCAATTCCGACACCTTTAGCTTTTTTTATTTCACTTAAAATACTTAAAAGTATGCATCCTGTTCCAGTTCCAATGTCTAATATGTAGGGGTTTTTATTTTTAATTGTTTTAATTACAATATCACAAAGTAGTTCAGTTTCAGGCCTTGGTATAAGTGTATCTCTATTAACAAAAAAACTTTTACTCCAAAATTCTTTTTCTTTTAAAATGTATGCCAATGGTTCTCTTGTTGATCTTCTGGTTATTAATTTGTTAAAATTATCAACTATTCTCTTAGTGACTATTTCCTCAGAATTTATTATTACTTGTTCTTTTTTTTTTTTCAATAAACTAGATAGCATAATTTCTGAGTCTAGTCGGTGGGTTAGGACTTTGCTATTTTTTAAAATTTTTGAACCTGAGCTTAAAAGATCTGAAATAATCATCATACTAAGTTTTGTAACTTTAAATCTTGTTCCTTTAGTCTCAAACCCTCGTTCATCTCTTCGTGAATCTCTCCACTTAAAAATTCTTCTAATTTATGAAGGGTTAAGTTTATTCTATGGTCTGTAACTCTGCCCTGCGGAAAATTATATGTTCTTATTCTTTCCGATCTATCACCAGTTCCAATTTGATTTTTTCGATTGTCTGCACGTTCTTGATCTTTTTTTCTTCTTTCAGCCTCATACACTCTCGATCTTAAAATTTTTAAGGCTTTTGCTTTATTTTTATGTTGAGATTTTTCATCCTGAATACTAACTACTACGCCTGTAGGTAAATGGGTTATACGTACCGCACTATCAGTTGTGTTAACCGATTGCCCACCTGGTCCTCCTGCTCTAAAAACATCTACTCTTAATTCTGATTCTTTAATTTGAATATCCACCTCTTCTGCCTCAGGTAAAACAGCGACTGTAGCAGCTGAGGTGTGCACTCTTCCTTGAGTTTCTGTTGAGGGCACTCTTTGTACTCTATGAACTCCTGACTCATATTTTAAATATGAGTAGATATCATTTCCGTTAACTGAAAATATAACTTCCTTGAATCCACCTGCCTCGCTTTTAGATATATTTATAATTTCTAGTATCCATTTTTTTTTAGCACAGACCTTTTCATACATTTTAAACAAATCTGCGCAAAAAAGAGATGCTTCTAGGCCACCTGTTCCTGCTCTTATCTCAACTATAGCATTTTTATTGTCATCTTTATCTTTTGGAAGTAAGAATATTTTTAGCTTGCTTGTGTAGTCGTCCCTTTTTTCTTTTAGTTCTACTAGTTCTTTTTCAGCAAGTATGGTCATTTCGGAATCGCTATTCTTTTCTTTTAACATTTGTTCTAAATCTTTTTGATCGTTCTCAAATTTTAGATACTCCCTAGCATAAGAAACAATGTTTCCTAGTTCTGAATATTCCTTTGATTTTTGTGCAAATGTCTTTGGATCAATTGTTCCTGTAGATAGTTCTTTTTCTAAATTATCGTGTTTGGAAACCAAAGCTCTAACTTTCTCTAAGGGTATCATAATTTAATTATTTTTTTCAGCAATTTTTTCTTCTACTAGCTGGATGATTTTTTTTATAATATCTCCACTTGGTACTTTTTCATGAGGTACGCCTGATAAGTATAAAAGGTTATTGTCTTGACCTCCTCCAGTTAAACCAATCTCTGTTTGGGCAGCTTCACCAGGACCATTAACCACACATCCAATTATGGAGAGAGTAATAGGTTTTTTAATATGAGCCAGTTCTTTTTCTAAAATTTTTACCGTATCAATAACTGGAAATGCTTGCCGCGCGCACGATGGACAAGAAATAATCTGAACACCTCGTGCTCTTATACTTAAAGATTTTAAAATTTCATAACCAGCTTTAATTTCTTCAATCGGATCAGCTGATAATGATACCCTAATTGTATCTCCAATCCCTTGCATCAATAATTTTCCAATACCTATCGAGGACTTAATGCTTCCAGTCAAAAGGCCTCCTGCTTCAGTGATACCAACATGTAAAGGATAGTTGCATGCTCTAGATAATTGTTCATAGGACTTAACTGCTAAAAAAACATCTGAAGATTTAACGCTTATTTTAAAATTAAAAAAATCATTGTCTTCCATAAGTTTTACATTATACATTGCGCTTTCTACTAATGCTTCTGGGCATGGTTCTTTGTACTTTTCCAGTAAAGTTTTGTCTAAAGAGCCTGCGTTTACACCTATCCTAATTGAGCAATTATAATCTTTAGCTGCTTTAATTATTTCAATAACTCTATCTGGTGAACCAATATTACCTGGGTTAATTCTTAGACAGCTAGCCCCCATTTTTGCTGCTTCAATAGCTCTTTTGTGATGAAAGTGTATGTCCGCCACTATTGGAACGGTTACTTCTTTAACAATTTCCTTAAGTGCTTTTGTGGATGCTTCATCTGGGCATGATACTCTAACTATGTCTGCTCCAGCATTTTCTAGATCTAAAATTTGTTTGATAGTTGATGGTATATCAGACGTAATAGTATTAGTCATAGATTGGACTGATATTATTGAGTCACCTCCAACAGGCACCTTGCCTAGCATTATTTTTTTAGTTTTTTTTCTATTAATAATTCGGTGTGGTCTAATTTCCATAAAATTAATCTAAATTAAAAACTGAATGAAGTTTTTTTACAGCTTTTGTTGTGTTCGATTCTTTAACAATTACAGATATCTTTATCTCAGAGGTTGATATGGCTAAAATATTTATTTTTTCTTGAGCCAAAGCTCTAAACATTTTGTAGGTTACACCTGGAGTAGTTATCATGCCAGCTCCAACAATTGATACTTTTGAAACTTTTTTGTCTGCGCTAATAGATTTAAATTTAACATTTTTTTGATTTGATTTTATAAGTTTAATTGCTTTGCTTAAATCATTTCTTTTTATTGTAAATGTTAGGTCTGTTTCTTTTCCGTTTGGTGAAATATTTTGGATAACCATATCTACATTTATTGCACTTTTTCCCAAAGGCTCAAATATATCTGCTGCAATTCCAGGTTTGTCTTGAACGCCTAAAAGTGTAATCTTAGCATCATTTTTAGAATAAGTTACTCCAGTAATAATCTTAGAGTAATCTATATTCTCTGATCCAAATATCTTTGTACCTTCTTTATCAGAGAAAGTAGACCTCACATGTAAGGGTATGTCGTACATCATGGCCGTTTGTACAGCTGAAGATTGCATTACTTTTGCTCCTAGCGAAGACATCTCTAGCATCTCCTCGTAAGAAATTTTACTGATTTTTTTAGCTTTTGGAAAGTTTTTTGGATCAGTAGAAAAAACACCTTCTACATCTGTGTATATTTCACAATGATCGGTTTTAAAAATTTTAGCAATTGCTACTGCTGTTGCATCTGAACCGCCTCTACCAATTGTTGTAATATCTCCATTTTTTGAAATACCTTGAAAACCAGGAATGATTGCAACACCTTTATTTGAAATAAATTGATTTATTTTTTCAATATGCATATTAACAATTCTTGAATTATTTGGGTCTCCATCCGTTAGTATTGGTATCTGCCATCCCATAAAGCTTTTGGCTTTAACTTTAAGTTCGTTTAAAGCGCCAGCTAATAAAGCTGAAGTTATTTGCTCACCAGAGGCTAACAAAACATCTAATTCTCTTTTATCAAATTTTTTGCTTATCTTTTCTGACTGTTTAACTAGCTCATTAGTTTTGCCGGCCATTGCCGAAACAACAACAATGATTTTGTTGCTTTTTCCTATTTTTTTTTTTACTACTCTTGCAGCGGCAATAATTCTCTCTATACTCCCTATTGAGGTACCGCCAAATTTAATAACTATTTTTGTCATATATACAATTTAATTTTAAGTTATAAATATCTTAATTTAGAAATTTAACAAGAAGATGTAGGGTAAGATAATGAGCACTGTAAATAAAGATGAAATTGAAAAATTTTCTAAACTTGCTGATGAGTGGTGGGATATTAATGGAAAATTCAAACCATTACACATGTTTAACCCCATACGTATTGAGTATATTATAGATACTACCACATCTTATTTTGAAATAAATAAAGATCAAAAATTTCCACTTAAAAACTTAAAAATCTTAGATATTGGTTGTGGTGGTGGTTTAATAAGTGAACCAATGACAAGATTAGGTGCCGATGTAACTGGTATTGATGCTTCTGGTAAAAATATTAATGTAGCTAAAGCCCACGCAAAAAAGACTGATTTAAATATTACTTATCTAAATAGTGAACCGGAACGCTTAAATTCACAAAGTAAATTTGACATCATTTTAAATTTAGAAATAGTTGAGCACGTTGCAGATCTAGATTTATATTTAGAATCTTGCTTTAAACTATTAAAACCAAAGGGAATAATGTTTACAGCTACATTAAATAGAACAATGACTTCTTATGTGAAAGCGATAATTGGGGCGGAATACCTTTTGAGATGGCTACCAATAGGAACGCATGATTGGAATAAATTTATAAAACCAGAAGAGCTTGAAAAAAAAATTACCGATTTAAATTTCTCGATAATTAACTTAACTGGATTAAGCTTCAATCCTTTTTTTCAGGAGTGGAAAAAATCAAAAGATTTATCTGTTAATTATATTCTTGTTGCAAAAAAAAATTAATTTTCTTTATCATTTATCCATGGAATAGAAGATAGTTTTATTCCCTCATTTTCTAGCTCTTCTTTATCTTTTGGACTAACAGTTCCATATATATTTTTATTTTTTTTATTATCGTAGTAAATTTCTCTTACTTTTCTAGTAAATTTATCTCCTACAAATTCAAAATTTTTTTTTACAAAATTTTGAATTTTTTGTAAATCTTTTTTAATTTTAATAAATTCTCTGTTGTCCAGTGCACTTTTAGTTTGATCTTTTTTTCTAGTAATATTAGGTGACATAATTGACTTTTCTACTTCCTTTGAGTTACAAAAAATACATTCTATCAAATTTTTCTTTTTAAGTTTTTCAAACTCTTTAGAATTTGAAAACCAACTTTCAAACTCATGTTTTCTTCTACATTTTAAGAGATATTTAATCATCTAATTACCAGGGTTGGTGATTGCTATTGCTATCATAATACTTAGCTTCTTCTGTAATGAGCATTTATATCAATATAATCATGAGTGAAATCACATGTATAACATTCGTATTCTTCTTTGCCTTGTTTTAGATCCACTGTAATTAAGATTGAATCCCACTCCATGTATTCTTTTAGTTTTTCTTCGCTATAACTTTCAGAAATTTTTCCTTTTTCAGCAACAATAAAGCTGCCTAATTTAATAATTATTTTTTTAGGATCAATTACTTCACCTGATTTGCCTACACCCATCAGAATTCTTCCCCAGTTTGGGTCTTCACCTGCGACGGCAGTTTTAATGAGTGGTGAATTGGCAATTGAAAAAGCTATTTTTTTTGCTCTTTCTTTCGTTTCAGAATTTATAATTTTTATAGTTATAAATTTTTTTGCTCCTTCGCCGTCAACTACAATTTGTTTTGCTAAATCTAAGCAAACATTTTTTAAAGCTTTTTCAAATTTTACTGTTTCTTTACTTGAAAGTGAGTTTAATTTTTTACTTTTAATTTTTTTTGTTGAAAATATTGCAACCATATCGTTTGTAGATGTGTCACTATCTACAGTTATTGCATTAAATGTGCTCGATAAAACTTTATTTAAGTGTTTATTTAATATTACAGAAGATATGTCAGCGTCGGTAAAAATAAAAGAAAACATGGTCGCTAAATTAGGGGCTATCATTCCTGAGCCCTTAGCAATACCAGATATTCTTACTACTTTGTCACCAATGTTAAATTCTGAATAGGCTACTTTTGGTTTCGTGTCTGTTGTCATAATTGCTGACGCCATTTTCATCCAGATAAGTTTATTTTGATTAATTTTAAGATTGTTAACTAGACTTGGAATGCTTGTAATTATTTTTTCAAGTGGAAACTTTTCTCCAATTACTCCTGTTGAGGCAAACAGCAAATCCTTTATTTTACTTTTTTCATACCCATTTTCTGCCTCAAAGTTTCTTAGATGGTCAATCATATTTTTTGCTATTTCATTTAAGCTATTTAAACCTTGATCTCCGGTAAATGTATTCGCATTTTTTGTGTTTACAATTAATGCCTTGATATTGTTTTTTGAATTTTCTCTATTCCAAACTATTGATTCTGAAACAATAGAGTTTTTTGTGTAGGCAACAGCATAATTTGCCCCTTCAGGAAAATAGAATAGTGACAGGTCTTCTCTCTTATCTTTGTAGAGATTGGCTGAAACAGCAGATACGTGAAGCCCTTCTATATGTTTAAGCTCCTGGAAGTCACCCATTTTTGATATTTTTTTAATAGAACTAAAGAAATTTTTAATATTTATCGTCATAATTGTTGTTTAATTTAAATTATAAATACATATATAGAGTACTAAGAATAAAGCTACAAATCTACTAACATGAACTTATTTGCAAAAGCATTAAATAAATTTTTTAAAACAGGCAACCAAAAAGATTTGGATAGAATTAAACCATTGGTTGTTGAAATTAACAATCAAGAGAAGTTTTTTAAAAGCTTAAAAAATGAAGAATTGAAAGCTAAAACACATCTTTTAAAACAGAACCTTCTGGATGGCCGAAAAATAACATCCATGATTCCAGAAAGCTTTGCCCTAGTAAGAGAAGCAGCGAGCCGAGTTTTAAATGAAAGACATTATGATGCCCAATTAATGGGAGGAATTTTTTTACACGAGGGGAAAATTGCTGAAATGAAAACTGGTGAAGGTAAAACATTAGTCTCAACTTTGCCTGCTTACTTGAATGCTTTAACTGGACAAGGTGTTCATATTGTAACCGTTAATGATTATTTAGCTAAAAGAGACTCGGAGTGGATGGGTAAAATTTTTAATTTTTTAGGCCTTACCACGGGCTGTATTACAAATGAATTAGATGATCTACAGCGTAAGGAAAATTACGGTTGTGATATCACTTACGCAACTAACAATGAATTAGGTTTTGATTACCTGCGCGATAATATGAAATATGATCTTGGTGAAATGGCACAGAGAGAACACAACTATTGTATTGTAGATGAAGTCGATAGTATTTTAATTGATGAGTCCAGAACGCCATTAATAATATCTGGTAAAAGTGAAGATAAAAGCAATTACTATTTGTTGGCCAATAAGTTTATAAATAAACTTCAGAAAATTGATTTTGAAATAGATGAAAAAAATAAGAATGCAATTCTAACTGATGTCGGTATAGATAAAATTGAAAAATTAGCTATACAAGATGGAGTATTAAAAAATAATAATTTTTATGACCCTGAAAATTTAAGTCTTGTCCATCATGTTAACCAGTCTTTAAAAGCAAATTTTTTATTTAATAAAGATGTTGACTATATCGTTAGAGAAAATAAAGTTCAAATTATTGATGAGTTTACCGGAAGAGTTTTAGACGGAAGAAGATTTTCAGATGGGCTGCATCAGTCAATAGAGGCAAAAGAAAGTGTAGAAATACAAGAAGAGAATCAAACTCTTGCATCTATCACTTATCAAAACTATTTTCGTTTATATCAAAAATTATCTGGCATGACAGGAACAGCATTAACGGAGGCAGAGGAATTTTATGATATTTATAAATTAAATGTAATTTCTTTACCAACAAACCGACCTATGGTTAGAAAAGATTTAAATGATCAAATTTACAGAACTGAAAAAGAAAAATATTTAGCAATAACAAATAAAATTATAGCCTGTCATGCTACAGGACAACCGGTATTAGTTGGTACAACTAGCATAGAAAAATCTGAAAAAATTTCTAAAAATTTAATAGAAAAAAAAATTAAACATAGTATTTTAAATGCCAAACAGCACGAAAAAGAAGCAAAAATAATTGCAGAAGCCGGTAAAATTGGTACCATTACAATAGCTACGAATATGGCCGGAAGAGGAACTGATATTCAACTAGGTGGAAATAAAGACTTTAGAGATGAAGATAACCAAAAGGAATTAGCTCAAATTAAGGAAGACAAAGAAAAAGTAAAATCACTTGGTGGACTTTATATTGTCGGTACTGAAAGACATGAGAGTAGAAGAATAGATAATCAATTGAGAGGAAGGTCCGGTAGACAAGGAGATCCAGGAAGTTCAATTTTTTATATTAGTCTTGAGGATGAATTAATGAGAATCTTTGGTGCAAATTCTATTGATGGAATGTTAAAAAAATTGGGACTTAAAGAAAATGAATCTATTGACCATCCTTGGATAAATAAAGCCATGGAAAGAGCCCAACAAAAAGTAGAGGGTAGAAACTTTGATATAAGAAAAACATTAATAAAATTTGACGATGTAATGAATGATCAGAGACAAGTTATTTTTGGACAAAGGCTTAAAATTCTTAAAAGTAAAAATATCTCTGAAACACTTCACTCTTTTCTTGACGAAGTAATACTAGGCTTAGTTAAAGTAAAAAACGACTATGAAAAATCAAATGACAAGACTGTATACTTAAATGCAATAAAAAATATTACTGGAAATATATTAAATGACGACGAGCTGGTGGCCTTAACTAATATTTCTGACAGTGAATATAATAAAAAATTAAATGATATTTTTGCTTTAAAACATCAAGAGAGAATTAAATTGATTGGGGTTACTGAGAACAATGATATTGAAAAAAGAATTTTTTTACAGATTATAGACTTTTCATGGCGATCACATCTACAATACCTTGAACAGCTCAGACAAGTTATTGGGCTGAGAAGTTATGGTCAAAAAGATCCTTTATCGGAGTTTAAAAAAGAATCTTTTATACTTTTTGAAGGATTGTTAGAAAAAATAAAAATCGACGTTATAAAATATCTACTAAACTTAAATATAGTTATTAAAAAAGAAAAAGAAGAGGAAGTTAAAATTCAACCTCTTGTTCAAAATAAAAAAATAGGTAGAAATGATAAATGTTCATGCGGTTCAGGTAAAAAATATAAACACTGTTGTGGCTCTATATAGTTGTTTTTTTAATTGTTTGAAAGGCTGCAAGAGCTGCATTTCTAGCTTGTTCATGAACAACAATTGGTTTCGGATAAGTTTTTCCTAACTCAAAATCTTTAATTTTTTCATTTAATTCCCAGGGTTTATGAATAAATTTTTTGGGCACATTTGATAACTCTGGTATCCATTTTTTTACGTATTCACCTAAAGGATCAAATTTTTCTCCTTGAAGAATAGGGTTAAAAATTCTGAAGTATGGAGCCGCATCTGCACCACAGCCGGCAACCCATTGCCAACCAGCAATATTATTTGCTTCATTAAAATCTAATAAACAATCTCTAAAATACTTTTCACCCTCTTGCCAATGTATTCTAAGGTGTTTAACTAGAAAAGAAGACGTGACCATCCTAATACGATTATGCATCCATCCAGTTTCATATAATTCTCTCATTCCCGCATCAACAATTGGATATCCTGTCATTCCTTTTTTCCAAGCAATTAATTGTTTTTCGTTTTTTTGCCATGGAAAATTATCAAAATCTTTTCTTAAATTTCCTTTTAACATCTCTGGAAAATAGTTAATTAAACTATGGCTAAATTCTCTCCAGCCAAGCTCATTTATATACTTCCTGTAACCACTTTTTTTAATTTTAATTTTCTGGCACTCTTCCCAAATAGTTTCTATGTGAATCTGACCAAATGCTAGATAAGGAGAAATTTTAGATGTTCCTTCAATACTTGGAATATCTCTATTCTTTCCATAGTCGGATAAGTCATTTTTTATAAAATGTTTTATATTTTTTAAAGCAGTTTCTTCAGAGGGATCCCAAAACTTTTCAAAATTTAAACGCCATTTTTTCTTTGATATTATAGTTTCTAAATTGCTTGTCTGATCTAGAAAATTAGTTTTTTTATCTCGAATCTTAATTTCTTGTTTCTTATCAAATCCTTTATCTAAATAGAATTTTTCAGCTGTTCTCCAGAAAGGAGTAAAAACTTTATAAGGTGTATTGTCACCTTTTTTTATTTCATTAACTTCATTTAAAATATTACCTTTAAATATTTTAAAATTAATTTTTTTTGATTCTAATAGATTTGAAGATTTCTTATCGAATATTAAATATTCAGGCTCATAAATTTTATTCCAATAAATTGAAAAATTCTTTTTTTTTATAATTTTTTCAAATACTTCTTTGTAAGCATTGGCTTCAACTATCTCAAGATTTATGTTAAATTGGTTTAATTTTTTTTTAAAATTTTTAAGTGATTGGTAAAGCCACCAAAGTTGTGCTGATCTTTTGTTAAAATCTTTTTTCTTAAAAACATATAAAGCACAAACATGATCGTGATTTTGAGTTGCGTAGGTTAATGCATCATTTTTTAACGTTCTAAAATCATTTCTTAACCAGACAACACCAATATTTTTATTCATACTGATTATGTTTACCAGCTTTTAATAATAATGATACGTAGTTTGAAGTGGTGGCCTTGGTTTGAATCGCACAAACGACACATACCTTTTCAGGGTACTGCTCTACTACTGAGCTACAAGGCCTAAAATCTA
>MDTF01005401.1_pt1 | contig 10826 bp, 8 predicted proteins | sample 811191 | NCBI WGS metagenome assembly MDTF01 (sample SAMN05326649, study PRJNA326480) | marine metagenome | isolation source: seawater | place: Southern Ocean | collected 2011
TGTATTATTAATAAAAACTAATTTAATGAATAAAAAGCCCATAATACTAGGAATTGAGTCAAGCTGTGATGAAACAGCTGCTTCTATCATTACTGAGAATGAACAGGGTATGCCAACAATTTTATCGAATATTGTATCAAGCCAAGTTGATGTCCATAAAGAATTTGGAGGTGTTGTCCCTGAACTTGCTGCAAGATCACATATAGAAAAAATAGATTTAATCATAAAAAAAGCAATTAATGAGAGTGGTATAAAAATGGAAGAAATAGATGCCATAGCATCAACTGCTGGACCAGGTCTTATGGTTTGTTTATCTGTTGGTTTAAGTTTTGGGAAGGCCATGGCTTCCTCACTCAACAAACCTTTCATTGCTGTTAATCATTTAGAGGGTCACGCATTAAGTCCAAAATTAAATTCTAAATTAGATTATCCCTACTTACTGCTTTTAATTTCTGGCGGACATACTCAATTTTTAAGTGTTAAAGGTTTGGGAAATTATAAACGTTTAGGAACAACTATTGATGATGCTTTGGGAGAGGCTTTTGACAAAACAGCAAAACTATTAGGTATAGAATTTCCTGGTGGACCACAAATAGAAATATATGCAAAAAAAGGTAATCCAAACAAATATAAATTACCAAAACCTATTTTTCATAGGGGTGGCTGTAATTTATCCTTTTCAGGTTTGAAAACTGCTGTTTTAAAAATTTCAAAAAATATTAAAACAAAACAAGAAAAGTATGATTTAGCTGCATCTTTTCAAAAAACTATCGAAGATATTTTGTATAAGAAAAGTAAAATTGCTTTTGGTGAGTTTAAAAAAATAAATGAATCAAATAAAAATAAATTTATAGTTGCAGGTGGTGTTGCTGCTAATAAAAAAATTCGTGAAGTGCTGACTAATCTTTGTATAGAGGAAAATTTTGAAGCAATATTTCCCCCCATTAATTTATGTGGTGATAATGCTGCAATGATTGCTATGGTTGGTTTAGAAAAATATAAACTTAAACTATTTGATAAACTGGATCACATAGCCAGACCACGATGGCCACTAGATGAAGATGCTATTTTTTTAAAAGGTGCAGGTGTAAAATTTAATTAAAAATCTACTTTAATTTTTTTTATTCATATATTGATTAGTGACATTTTAAAAAAAGTAGTTTATTAATTTTTGTATGAAAGTTAAGCAAAAACTAACAACTGGAATTACTTTAGTTAATAAAAAATATAAAAAAGATGAACTCTACCATTACATAGTTGAACCAAGTAACGTAATTCTGTTGCCGATAATAAGAAAGCTTTTTTTGATTGTTGAACAGAAAAGAATTCCCATTAATAAAAAAAATTTTGAGTTTCCTAGTGGGTGGATCGATAAAGGAGAAAAACCAGTAAAAGCGGCAAAAAGAGAATTATTTGAAGAAACAGGCTACATGTCTGTAGATAATCCATTAGAATTAGCTGAATTTTTTGCAGATCCTGGCAGAGGAACAAGAAGTTGTTTTTGTTTTGTTTCAAAAAAAATTATAAAAAAAAAATTGCCTGAAAAAGATATTAATATTTTTTTTAAAACTGAAAAACAAATTAAAAAATTAATAAAACAAAAAAAATTTAATAACGCATCACATATTGCCGCTTTTTATTGTTTTTTAAATAAAAATTAACTTTATATAGTTAAATTAAAGTATATTTTAAATTGAATGAACAATTTAGAAAATATCAGTATAGTAATACCCTATAAGAAAAATTTATATTTAGAAAATATTCTTCATTCAATTAAAGATAAATTTAATGAGATTATAATTGTTGGTGACAACCTTGATGGTTTTACTAAATTTTCAGGAATAAAATTTATCCCAGGAAAGTATAATGCGTCAGAAGCAAGAAATATTGGTGCAAGGTATGCAACTAAAGAATTTATTTTTTTCTTGGATTCAGATTGCTTGCCAAATATTAAAAACCTACACAATATTAATAAATTAAAATTCGAAAAAAAAAGTATTTTTAATGGTGTTTATTTAAATGATAAAAAATTTGGTATTTTATCAAATACTATTAGTACTTATATTAAAACAAGAATAAGAGAGTCAAATAAAAAAGCAAAACTTTTTTCCTCTGCAAATTTTATAATAAGCAAATCCTTTTATACGGACATCGGTGGATTTAATGAATCTATGGAATTTTATGAGGATGTTGATTTTAATGTTAGAGCCAGTGTGTTTGGAGGAAATGTTATTTTAGCGGAAGAGGTAGATGTACTCCATTATAAAAAATATACCCTTTTTAGCATGATTAAAGAGGGTTTTTTAAAATCATTAAAGGGATCATTAAATGTACTTCTATTCAAAAAATATTATAAAAATATAGGCTTAAATGTAAAACCTAAATATTTTATGTTTGTTATTCAGGTATTATTTTTATTTGTGAGCTTTTTTTTGCAAAGTAAAATAGCTTTTGTTTTATTCTTATTAATTTCAGTATTTAATACAATCACATTAAACAAGACACTTTTTAATCCTTTTTTCTCTGGCATTATCCTGGGTGTATATTTGATATCTAATATTTTTGGTTCATTAATTGCTTTTCTAAATTTTTTATCTATACGGTCAAAATTTTTAGTAAGAGGATTATTGGATTATGCAATTTGCTTACTAAGAGTTATTTCTAAATCTGTAAAACCAGTCCAAATAATTCAATATGTTACGGGTAGATGCAATTTAAGATGTGCACATTGTTTTTATAAAGAAACTCTAGATAGTAAAGATCCAGGTGAAATGGAGGTTGATGACATTGTTAATCAAACAGCAAGTGTTTCACCAGTACTTTGGTATTCTATAACTGGTGGTGAAGTTTTTATTAGAAAAGATTTTGCTGAACTAGTTTTAAAGGTACATGAGAAAATTAGACCTAAATTTTTTTCTCTGCCAACAAATGGATGGTACACTAAAAAAACGTATGATGGGGTGCTTAAAGTTCTACAAAGACTTAAAAATGGAAATCTTATTTTATTTTTCTCTATTGATGGACCAGAAGATGTTCATGATAAAATACGTGGGCCAAATTCTTATAAGAGGCTCCAAGAAACTATAAGCAAATTGAAATATTTACAAAAAATTTATAGCAACCTTTATATTAATATTGTTATTACAGTTCAGCATCAAAATCATATGCACTTCCCTAAACTAATTAATGATATCCAGAATGAATTTGAACCTACAGCTATTTCAATTAATCTGCTCAGGTATCACTCATTAAATTCCGAAAAGCTTGAAGATTTTATATTAGATTCATATGAGAGTGCTATTGCAGAATATGATAAATATAGAAATAAAAATTCATATAATTTTATATTTAATTCTATAATCAAAGCCAAAGAAAAAAATCAAAAAAAAATTATCCTTAATGCTGCTAGACATGATAAATTTACAACACCATGCTCAGCTGGAAAACTTTCATATGTTGTAATGGAAAATGGTGATGTAAAACCATGTGAAGTTTTAGATAACGTTTATGGAAATATTAAAAAGGATTCATTTTCTGGTATAATTAAGAAAAGTAACGTTATAGCTTCAGAAAATAGAAGTTGGATCAAGGATACAAAGTGTAGATGCACTTATGAATGCGCTAACTCAACAAATGCATTATTTAACAAAAATCAAGTACCAGGTCTTATTAAGACAGTTATAAGTGATATTCTTAGTAAGTAGCAATTTATCACTACATATCTTATATAATAAAAATTATGCTAGTTAACTTTATTTTTCAATTGTTGGATAGGGTAAAGGAATAATAAATTTACCTTTAAAACCTTTTTTTCTTAGATTTTTTTTCAATTCATCTTTTATATGCCATGAAAATAAAATTAAAAAATCAGGCATTTTTTTTGAAAGTATTTTTTCATCAAGAATAGGTATTTTTGTTCCGGGTATGTAGTTACCGATTTTATATGATCCATTAATTTCAAGAACACAATCAATAATATCACGATCTAATCCAAGATAATTTATTAATGTAGAAGCTCTAGATGGAGCACCAACCCCAAAGATATTTTTGTTATTATCTTTAATTTTTTTTATTAAATTAAATAAGTTTAACTTAGAGGAAACAACATTTTTCTTAAATTTTTCAAAACTTTTTTTATTTAAATGTATTTTTTCTTTTTTAAATTGTTTTTTTACATTGTTTGAAATTTTGTACTTTCCTTTTCTTGAAGCATAAACTCGAATTGATCCACCATGAGTGCTAATTTCTTTTACATTAAAAATTTCTAAATCATGTTTTTTTAGAAGAAAATTTAAGCTCTCTAGTGAGTAGTATCTCAAATGCTCATGATAAATTGTATCGTATTGAACGGTCTGAATTAATGGAAGTAAATAATGAGATTCTGATATGAAAACCCCATCTTCTTTAAGGGTTTTTTTAATCGACTTTACTATATTATTAATATCATCAATATGAGCAAATACATTTGTTGCAGTTATCACCTTGGCTTTACCATATTTATTTATTATTTTTGATGCTGTGGTACTGTCAAAATAATCAATTATTGTTGGTATCCCTTTTTTTATTGCAATTTCACCAATTTTTTCCGGTGTAACACCAAGGACTCTGTGTTTATCCTTGAAATTACTTAATAAGTTTCCATCATTTGATCCCACATCAACAACTAAATCATTCTTATCTAGTTTAATAATTTTGTTTGCATCTTTATAAAGATCAGCAAAGTTTTCTCTCAAAATTTTGGTTGTGCTGCTAGTATATGGATATGTATAAGGAAATAATATTTTTTTATCAACTATGCATCCTAATTGCGCTAGTTTAGATTTTTTACAATATAATAATTCTGCAGGAAAGGATATTTCCTCTGTGGGTGTAGAGCCAATTTTTCTTAAAGTATTAACGGGAGGCAAGTATCCTAAAAACATTAAAGACTCCAGTTTATTTGACTTCGATATCTGACATCTAGTAACTGGTTTGGAATTTAAATTTTTCATTTTTAATTAATTACTTTTTTAATTCCCTCTTTTAAACTGATTTTATATTTAAAGCCAAGCTTTTTTATTTTGTTTATATTAGGACATCTAATGCTAGGACTGCCTTTTAAAATTTTTGTTTTTTTAAATTTTATTTTTTTTCCTAAAATTTTAGCAATTAAATTTGCTAAATTTGAAATTTTTATTTTCTGGGTTGTTCCTATATTGTAAATTTCTTGATTCTTTCCTTTTTTAAAAATCTTGTCAAAACCAGATACAAAATCATCTATGTGAATAAATGATCTTTGTTCATTACCAGTACCATAAATTAAAAACTTGTTATCTTTTTTAAGTTTATCAAATCGATTGATGAATTGAGGAATTACATGTTCGCTACCCATATCTTTACCATAAACATTATGAGGTCTAAATATTATAAATTTTTTTAAATATTTTTTTGCAAAATGAATCCCATAAAGCTCAGAAATAATTTTTCCACCCCCATATGAGTATCTTGGGTTATGAATATCTGGTATCTTGAGCATTTCTTTTTCATCTGTTGGAATTTTAATAGGGTTTTGATAGACTTCGGAACTTGATGCTAGATAAAAATTTTTGACATTTTTTTTTTTAGAAAAATCTAAAATATTAACTAATCCATTCACTGCTATATCAAGAATTTCAAACGGTTTTTTGTAAAAAAACTCAGTTCCATTTATGTAAGCAAGATGGATTACAGTATCAATTTTTTGTTTGATAGAGAATAATTTTTTTTTATTTCGTATGTCTCCTTTAATAAATTTTATTTTTTTAATGACAGATTTTAACCTTCTTAGATTTCCTCTTGAATTGTTGTCATACACAATGACATTGTGATTATTTTCAACCAAGTATTTTGTAAGTGCTGAGCCGATAAACCCACTACCACCTGTGATCAAAATATTTTGTTTTATAGTTTTTTTATTTTTAGCCATGTTGTTAACAGTCCATAAACATACCATTTAAGATATTGTGGAAGCCACTTAAGTATCTTGAATCTACTTTGACCTTCACTTCTTTCTTCCCATTTAGCAGGAACTTCAGAAATTTTATACTTTAATCTATTGCATTTGGCTAATAATTCTAATGAGTAGGCAAACCCAACATGAGATTCAATTTTAACTTCATTTAATAATTTTCTAGAAAATAATCTAAAACCATTACTAGCATCCTTTACTGGTATACTTGACAAATAGTACAAACTATATGAAGCCATCCTAACTAAGATAGATTTTAATAAAGGACAATTATTCATTGAACCACCTTTTATGAATCTGCTGGCGACCACAATTTGATTTCCCTCTAAAAAATCCTGATACATTTTGTCTAAAATATTAAAATTTAGAAAATCATCAGCGGGATACACAATTACACAGTCAGAATTTCCATTTTTAAATCCTTCTTTGATAGCTGATAAGGGTCCCTTATGTGGGTTTTTAACAAAAATTATTTCGAATTTAAATTTGGAAAATTCATTTTTGTAATCAAATAAATTATCTGTGTCACTGTCATAGCAAAATAAGACTCTAAAGTTTGTTTTAATATTCAAATCAAAACTTTGCATGAGTTTTAAAACTTTTTCCCCTTCATTAAATACAGGAACTATTATTTCTAATGGAACATTATTCATTTAATATTTTTGAATTTTGTTAAATTTAGTGAAGCATCAGATGCTAATTTAACATTTAAATCTTTAAAAATCTCTTTTTTATCACAAGGGATTATTTTTTTTTTAAACTTACTATATTTTTTATAATCAGAAATTTTAGGCCCACCTACATTAATTACACCATTAAAATTTTTGTTTATTAATTTATGAACTTTAACAATAAAATCATCAACCTCTAAACTTGAGGTATAAATGTTAGTAGCAGAATTTTTAAAAAATATTTTTTTTTTATCAAAGAATCTTCCCCTTACAATTATATGGTTTTTGATTAATTTAACCAATTGTTCACCAATTAGCTTGGTTAATCCATAAAAATTGTATGGTTTTAATTTATCTGTTTCCTTGTAGTTGCCCCTTAATGATGGGTAGACAGCATCAGATGACATAAATAATAACTTTACTTCATTTTTTGTATTTTTTATTGCCTTAACAACATTTGCTGTGCCGACGACATTAATATTATATGCTTTTTTTTTATTTTCTTCACATTCTTTAACTTTTGATAGAGCTGCAAAATGTATAATTAACTTTATATTATTTTTTAAAATATATTCTTTGATAGTTTTTTGTCTTAAAATATTCACTACTTTACTTGTTGGATATTTTAAATTTTTAATTAATTTAGAATTTATTAAAGTTTTTCCTAAAGTTCCACTACCACCTAATAATAAAACATTATTTTTCAAAAAATCCCCATGTATCAACTAAATATTTATTCTTTGGTATTTTAAGTTTTTTGTATGAAGAATGAGGTACTCCCAAAATAATTATATCACATTCTTTAATTAATCTTTTTTTATCGATTATTTCACTCATTTTTACAAATTCATCTGAGATGTTAACTTTAAATTTCTTTTTTTTTAAAAACTCATATAAATCAATAGATAAAGAGTCCCTTTTATCATCAATATCGGGTTTAAAAGCTACTCCAAGTATTCCAATTTTTTTGTTTTTTAACTTCTCTTTAAATTTATTTTTTATCTTTTTATATATAAAATGAGTAAATCCTTGATTAATTTTGGTTGCGGCATTTCCCAAGCTGAATGAATTATTTAAAAAGGAATTTAATTGAGCTGTATCCTTATAAAGACATGGGCCTGCAGCAAAACCGGCATAAGGTATTCCCTTGTTTCTATCGTATCCATCAATCATATTTTTTCTTAAGTTTTTAAAATTAATTTCGAATTTATCACAAATCATATAAAATTGATTAGAAATTGAAAAATTAATATACCTCCAAGCATTTGAAAAAAGTTTTATTAATTCAGCTTCTAATATTGAGGTGGTAATTATTTTTTTACAAATTAATTTGAATAATTTTTTAGAATCTTTTATTGATTTTTTTGAAACACCAGAAATAATTTGTGGTAATTTTGGCAATTCAGAAATTGACTTACCTTGAACAACTCTTTCGGGACAATAGGATATATTTTTGAAATTTTTACCTAAAATTTTATTAATTTTTTCAACTGTTCCAGGATAAATGGAACTTCTAATAACTAATAAGTTTTTTGGATTTAATTCACCTTTAATATTTTTAAACATCTTAAAAAAATTTGATAGATCTGGCTTTGAATTTTTGACAGGTGTACCGATGCAAATAATCACAATTTTAGCATATTTAATCAATGATTTGTCATTCGTAGCAAAAATATTATCTTTATTTTTTTTTAATAATTTTTTACCACCATCTTCCATGTAGGGCATTTCTAGATCATTAATCTTTTTAATATTTTTGTTGTCTTTGTCTAAAAGAACAACTTTTTTACCAGTGTTTGCAAAAAGAAGTCCTAACGGTAATCCTATATGACCTGCTCCTCCAATGATTAATATGTCTATTGATTTAATTTTAAATTTCATGTTTTTGATATTTTAATTATAAATTAACCTTTACCACGCCATGGGACAGTTTTAATAGTTATTTTTCTCAAAACAACATCTAATAAAAGATGGATATAGTAGAGTTATTATAATCAGTAAAATGAAATAAAAGATATTATCTCTAACAAAATTGTCTTTTTTCAGTGTGATTTAAGTTAAAATAATGAGTTATATATTTTGAATCTAGAATTTAAAAATTACTACTTATTTAAAAAAATATCCCAGTACTTAATGGATTGATGTTTATAAAAATTTTTTTGTATAAAATTATCAACCAAAAATAGTTTATCTTCCAACTTCATATCCCAGTTATTTTTTGGTCCATTTGCAATGATAATTTTTGTTTTATCTAATTCAGCTATAAATTTTTTTTGTTTATCTAAAGCAGTTGCGCTCCAAACTAAATAGAACTTGGTACAACTTTTTTTTCTTAACAAATAGTTAAACACCACATCATTTGTAAATAATTGAATGCAATTATAATCTTTAATCAAGGGGTTAACTGTTTTTATGAAGATAAGCTCTTCTTCATTTAAAAAATGATCATCAGAAAGGTTTATAAAGGAATTAAATCTATCTTTATAACTAAGGATATTTTTTGAATTTAAATCAATTGGGTAAACAGCCAATAGTACTAATATAAAAAATATCACAATATTCCTAACCAATTTATTCATTTTAAAACCAACTTTAGAAATTTTAAAAATTACCAAATATGAAAAATAAATAGAAAAAAACATTAATGGGTAGCCAAAGCTATGTTTAATATGTGGCCCATCAGATCTTCCTAAAGCATAAAGGTAACTTCCAAAGGCAATTATAGCTAAAAAAAAGATTACATTTTTTAATGAAATTGAAAATTTAATATTAGATTTAAATATAAGGTTTAAGGAAATCAATGAACATAAAATTATTGAGATTAGTGTTTTTGTTGCTCTTGCAGCATTGGGCTCACCACTAAAAGGTGTGGGATGTATCAATCCATTGACATAACTACTTTCTTTGTAAATAGAAATGGTATTGTCTATAAAATAGTAAAACTCATTACCTAAAATAAAATAAAATAAAGTCCAAAAAAAACTTGTAAAAAATAGGAGAGTAAAAATTTTTTTATAATCTCCTAAAAAAAATAATTGCAGAAAAATTACAATAATGAGTAAGTTACAAATTAATCCTCTATCAATTCCCCATAGCATAGAAAGAATGCTTAATAATGAAATTAAAAATAGTACTAATGTTTGATTCTTTTTAAAAAACAAACAAATAAATAAAATAAAAAGAATTATTACAGGTAAGTCTCTGAAGGTTATATGTACATTATATGTATTATATTCTACTAAACTTAAAAAAATTACACAATTAAATAAAAAAAATATTTTTTTATAAAACCTATCTAAATGCAAAAATTTTGTTAATAAGAAACTTAAAAAAATTAGTGATAATTTTAATGAGAAAATAAAAAAAATATTTGTATACCTATATAGACCTATACTAACGTGATCAAATAATTGCCAAATAAATTTAGATGCTAAAGTCTCATAAAAAATTCCTACTGTCACATACGAACCTGACCATAGGGAACCATCCAAGTAACTTTTATAAGCAGAGCTTAATCTTTGACCTTCATGATAACTGTCAATTTTATGATCTGGAAGTTTTAATGATAAAAAATCTAATAGTAATAAGATAGTAACAATAAGTAATAAAAATAATAATGAACTATCTATTTTTAAACTTAAAAAATCTTTTTTAGTTAGAAATGTTTTTATGCTTAAAAAAAAATTTTTGTTAAAAATATATTTCAAAGAGATGTATGTGAGTATTGGTAAACCTATAAATAAAAAATATCTAAATATATCATTTTTAGCATTGTGATTACTCTTAGAATATATTCCAATAATTCCTGGATCTGAATAAGTGAAACTTATATATTCCCACAAATATGTAGATAAAAAAATAGAACAAATAATTAAAACAAATAAAATAATTTTTTCTTTTTGATGTTTCACTAATGTTACTTTAAGCTCTGATAAAATTTTATCAATAAGGAAAATAATTAGATGCAATACTGGTTAATGAAATCTGAACCTGATGTATGGTCAATCGACCAACAAAAAAAGTCTGGGGCAAAAGGTGCACCGTGGGATGGGGTAAGAAATTATCAAGCAGCAAAAAATTTAAGAAACATGAAAAAGGGTGATCTGTGTTTTTTTTACCATTCAAATATTGGTAAGGAAATTGTTGGTATAGTCCAGGTCGTTAAAGAA